>ULVR01015264.1_pt1 | contig 29772 bp, 19 predicted proteins | sample 1959601 | NCBI WGS metagenome assembly ULVR01 (sample SAMEA4835791, study PRJEB28245) | human gut metagenome | biome: gut microbiome; material: fecal sample | place: Denmark | collected 2008
AGAATTAAAGAATTCTCCCCCTGATTTATCGGGTGAGCCTTCTTCACGGGTCCCCGATCTATTCGGATTACTGTGTCTTTTGTTGTCAAATCGGAGAAAAGAAAACCGGCCCAATTAGCCATTTCTGACTAATCGGGCCGGCCGATATGTTTGTGCCTTTACCTTTCGAGGAAGGAGCGAGGTGCTCCCTTTCTCAAGGCGTCAAGGCGACAGCGTGCTTACTTCACGACAACCTTCTCCACCTTGTTGCCCTGCTTGACGATGTAGAGGCCAGCGGGGAGCGACTTGGTGCTGTTGCCAACGAGTGCGCCAGAGGTGCTATAGACCTCCACCTTGCCATAGGCAGCGTTGGTGTTGCCAACAGTGCTGATGCCGTCCGGGTCTGCAGAAGCAGAGTTGGACGGAGCAGCGTTGCCGACATTGTACAGGGCGACAACGTGATACTTGTCCTGCTCGGTACCCTCTGCATCAACGAAGCTGAGGTCGGTCGTCTTGTTGGCGATCAGCGAAGTGTTGCGATAGACGTTGTAACCAACGATCTGGAGCGGAGCGCTCTCATAGGTCACGTCATCGACCATGAAGCCAGCGGGCTCGAAGCCAGTCGGGTTCACAGGCACCGTAGAGGTGTGGACGATAGAGAAGTACTTAGCACCCTCGGGCAGATCCACCGTGTGCTTAGCCCAGTTCACGTTGTCAGAAGCCTTCTCGCTATAGATCTTCGTGAAGTGGTTGGAAGCCTTGTCTGTCGTAGAATAGGCGACATAGAAGTCCTCGGCGCCATAGTTGGCGTTGTCACACTGCGGAGCCTTGACGTAGAACGTGATGGTCTGAGCCTTGCCAGAGAGCTCCGGAGAGATGAGCCAGTCGTTGTTGCCGTTGGCGGCGCTACCGAGGTTACCGAAGCTCAGCAGAGCCTGGTCGCCCGTGCGGCCACCGAAGAGCACCTTGAACTGTGCGGTCAGGTCCTCGCTCATACCGTGGGTCGTACCGTCGCAGTTGAAGACCGTATAAGCATACGGAGTACCGTTGCCCGGGAAGGAAATGCCACCGAAGACGTTCGTGCGCTCGCCGTCAGCATCGAAGAGTGTCCAGGGATTGATGTCGTCCGTGAGGAACTGTGCGTAGGTGTCGAAGCTCTCCGTGATCGTCAGTTTGTCCACGGCGGGAGCAGACCAAGTCAGCTCGATGCCGTTGTTGGCCTTGGCAGCCTTGAGGTCGTTGACGCCAGGATAGGGAGCGGTCACCACCTTGACGGTGCGCTTTGCAGAGATGTTGTTCTCCTGGTTCTCGTCGTCGGCCCACTCAGCCTCGCCCCAAACCTGGAAGTTCTCGCTGTAGAAAGGCACGGTGTAAGAGAGCACATAGTCCTTGGAGTCGCCCGGAGCGATCGTGCCACTCTCGGTCGTCATCGTCTTGCCGTCGCTCGTGTGGAGCTTCACGCTGAAGCCCTCGGCGTTCTCCAGACCTACGTTGCGGACGTTGATGGTCACGTCGGCGTTCTCACCACCCTGTACGTGGAGCGGAGCAGAGATCGTCGTCACGACATTGTAGTCGATAGCGTCGTTGATGTTGACATCATCGACCATGATGTTCTCGCCGTCAGAGATAGCGTGGATGATCACGCGGCCATAGCCGTTCTCCTTCTTGAAGTCCTCGTCAGAGCAATCCACATTGACGGTTCTCCAACCCGGCATACCCTCCAAGGTGCTGTAGTCAACCTCGGCAGCCAGCTTCTGCTTCTGACCGTTCACGTCGAGATAGACCTGGAGTTTGCTCTTGCTGCCCGGATAAGCATAGTACTGGAAGGAAAGGCGAGCGTTCGTAGCCTTGCCCATAGCCATCTTCGGACCGAAGATAGAAGCCTCGTCGCCACCCTTGGCCGGGGTGAACATCAGAGAACCCTCGTCATCGTCGGCAGACTGGCTGGAAATCTTGAAGTGGTTCTTCGTGTCGTTGTAGCTGGCAGACCAGGGACCGTTCTCCCATTTGCCGTAGGGCCATGACTCAGAGAACGGGAAGTCGTACGGCGTACCGTAGAAGAACGGATCGGCGAAGGCCGTACCACCAAGGTGCTCCTCGTCGAAGTAGGCCACGACCTGGTAGATCTTATGGCTTTGTGAGCCCGTGAGAGGAATTTCGTTGAAAGTATATTCTGTGTCAGTCAAGCCCTCGACGATCGGCGTCTGGTAGATACCCTCGAAGATGGCATACTTCACGTTGGAAGCATCGATATAGCCGCCGTTTGCACCCTTGGTGACAGGCTCCCACGTCAGCTTGATCGTACCGTCGAGGTTGTCATAGACGTTCACCTTGTCAGACGTGCCCGGATACTCCTCGCCACCGACGTAGATGGAAGCCTCGGCCTTGGCAGAACGAAGGTCGCCTGCGCTGGTATAGACCGTGTAGGTGTGGTTGCCCGTGGTCACGTTGTCGTCCGTCCACTCAATCTTCTGGCCCGGAGTCGGGTTGGAGATGGTCTGGATGGGCAGGGCGCCATTGTCACGATAGATGGTGGCGCTGGTGAGCGAAGTCAGGTCGCGGTCCGTGATGTCCTTGGTCGGAGCGGTGAACTCCACCTTCACCTTCTGTGCGCCGCTCTCATCGGCGGTGAGCTTCAGGTCGGAGACAGCCACCGGCGTGCCAGCCGTATTGGCGGTCACGCTGACCTTCACCTGATGGAGCATGAGGTAGCCCGGCTGGTCGCTGACAGCGTGGAAGCCGATGCGGTAGTTGCCAGAGACAGTCGGCGTGAAGACAGCCTTCACGACGGTGGCACCACCCGAGAGCGTCAGACCCGTGATGGGCGTGGTAGGCACAATCTCAGTATAAGTCGTGGGGTCGTCGCCCGTACCGAAGGCTACAGCCATGCGCTGGCCCGTACCGTTGAAGGCGCCACAGAAGGCACCCGTCTCGAGGGTGTAGGCCGTACCAGCCGTCAGCGTAAGGGGAGGAGAGACGAGCCAGTCGTCAGCCGTCACGGTAGCGTTGGAGCCATCGTACGTGGGCATACCTGTGCTCAGGTCGTCCCATGTGTGGTTGTCGTTGTTCTTGTCCTCGACAGTCCACACGTCATTCTTGAGCAGGCTGCCCAGGGATGTCCAACTCTCACTGTAAGAGTTGCTCTCCGTCACGGTGAATGGCGAGCCCGTGGAAGCGGTCTGCGCCAAAGCCGCAGTCGGAAGGCCTGCTACTGCGAGCAAGCTACCGAAGAGCCATGATGATAATCTTTTCTTCATAAATTGTATTCTGATAGTTTTGGAAGTAATCTATAATGTAATTTGGTCAGTTCTTCCAAGGCGATCAGACCGCCTTGGAAGAACTGGCGGAAAAATCCGTGTGTAGAGAATGCGCTTTACTTGTTGATACGCTTCGTACCGTTCTGGATCACTACGCCCTTGTAGTCCTTGTTGACACGCTGGCCAGCCATGTTGTACATCGAAGCATCAGCATTCTTCTTCTCCACCTTGGCGCTGTTGATAGCAGCCGTGGCGTCGCCCTGCACGATGGTGATCGGACGGGTGGAGACTACACCCTTGCCATGGATGAGCACGGTGCAGCTGCGGCCCTCGCAGTCGGCGGGAAGCGGATCGCAAGTGAAGGAGATGACGGTCAGGCCAGCATAGCTGTAGCCCTCCTGGTCAACGGTGTAGCCCTTCACCCAGTCGGCCAAGCCAGAGAGGGTGTACTCCTCCTTTTTGTTGTCGCCATACCAGCTGCCGTTCACCTGGGCTACGGCACCCTCGAAGGTCTGGTCGGGAGAAGCGGTCGTGACACCGTGCTTGCCATCCTTGTCCATCTGGACGAGACCGTAGTCGAGAGAATCGGTCTCTGAGATATCGACGAAGCCGTTGGCGAAGTCGAACTTACCCGTGAAGGAAACGCTCATGGCGATGTGGTTGTTGCCATAGATGTTAGCGGTAGTCTCCTTGCCATCGGCAGAGATGATGCAGAGTGCCGGATCCAGCACATCATTGTAATAAGGAATCTCCGCGCCCTTCAGACCCAGATCGACACCCTCCTGGTCGAGACCGCGAACGACGACAGCAAACTCTTCGTCGATCAGCATGCCACCTTCCTCGATGGGGAAGACAGCAGCCCACTGATGGAAGACGCTACCATTCTCGTCCTCGACGTCCTCCTGGGCCTCGAGGTTGGAAGCCGTACACTTCATCTCGGCGAGCACCTCGCTTCCGGGCTTCTTTCTGCCCTCGGCGGTCGTCTCGACATTGGTGATCATCAGCGTCAGCTCCGTGCCCTCGGGCAGCGGGTTGTCGCTCTTGGAGATGGCGGGCAGGAAGACGTCGGTGATCCACAACGGAGCAGCCGGCTTCTCCAGCACCTGCTGTACGCCACAGACGGTGTAGGCGCCGCTGGAGACGGTACCAGAACCGAAGAGGTAGCCGTTGTCCATGCCACCGAGGCTATAGGCGTTGACCTTGTCGTCGGTGAACTGGAGAGCGCGCTCGAACGACTCGTTCTCGTTCTGCGTGCCGCTCTTCATGCGCGGGTACCAATACATAACAGCGGGGAGATCCTGATCCAGCGGACCCCAGTGGTAGTTCTCCTCAGAGAGAACGAAGCTATCCTTGGCGCAAACGAGCGTGGGGAGAGCGTCAGCACCATTGAAGCGGCAAGTCACATAGAAGTTGCCGTCATTGTCGGTAGAGTAGAAACGGCCCTGCTTGCCCGTGCGGTCGAAAGAGTTGCAATTGCCCATCATGTCATAGACGTTCTGATGCCAGAAGGTCTGCGTACCCGGAGCGGCAACAGGCACAAACTTCACCTCGTAGTTGCCCGGGGTGTAAAGGTAGCTCGTACCAAACATTTGACCGTTCTTCGGTGTGGCTTCAAAAGGAAGGCCAGCGGGCTTGAGATAATAGACAGACTTTTGGTCAGCCTTGTTGGGCTGGGCGCCTACGCGAACTGCCTTTCCCTGAGGAAATGCAGTCGAAGCTACGGCTGCAATGGCAGCGGTAAAGAGTAACTTTTTTACCATACGTTGTTTGAATTTAGATTTTACTTGATTATTTCTGGTGGCAAAATTAGGAATAAAAAAAATAATAGTAGAGGAAACAAACTTTCTGAATATACAGAATTGCGTGAAAAAGAAATTATTTCTTGCCACGTCGTAAAATAGAAAATGGAGAATAGAGAGTGGCCTTGAGTGCTTTCTGATTGAATGCTTGTCATAAAAATATAGCAATCGGATTACTGAAAAAGACGTTTAAGGTCCGTATTCTACCTGTTTTATGCACTTTTTTTACGCAAAATCATCCCTCCTTTCCGTGTTTAAGTAAAAATAACACGCGCCCCCTCTGTATCTAATAAATAATGAGTAAATTTGCAAATGATACCCTGTCTGTGGCCGTGAAAGGCCGATAAGGCAGGAAAAAGTGGCAGCGTAGGCCCATGGCCTCTTCGGTGTCGCCTACGTCTCATTGAAAAAGCCTTTATGATAACAACATACCTCCAACGGATCATCACGCTTGTCGTCTGCTCGATGGCGCTTGCTTCGACTGCCTGTGCGCGTAGCACCCAGGCGGCTTCGTCGCCTGCCAAGGGATCTACTGTCAAGGCGGCCCGGTCGGCCCAGCCTAAGACGGTTCATGTGCCCGCCCATTTGGCCAAGCGGACGGATGCCGAACTGGCTACCTTGGGCGACCAGTTGCTCGACAAGAATCTTCTCGATAGTGCACTGCTGTGCTTCGAGGTGGTCAATGCACGCGAGGCCGACGGCGACCGTGTCCTCTATGCCCACACCCTCCACCACGCCGGCCTTATCTATTACCGCCAGGGTATCTATGGCAAGGCGATGGAGCGCTACATGAGCTGTCTGCAGATCTGCGAGGAGGACAACTTGGAGCGGGAACTCTCCACACTTTACAAGAATATAGGCAATGTCTATAGCATGTTCCACGACTTCGACCAGAGTTCCGCGCTCTACAAAAAGTCGCTGGCCCTGGCCCGCAAGTTCAAGGACTATGCGCTGGAGAACATGGCCCTCAACAATCTTATCTTTGCCTATACCGACAAGACGCCCCTTTCGCAGTATCGCCGATGGCAGCAGGAGATGCTCGTCCATCCCGAGAAGCGCGTCCGCTACGACTACGACGTCTTCATGACCGAGGCCCAGGTCCTCATCTACGAGCGTCAGCCCCGCAAGGCCATTGCCGTGCTTCGCAAGGCCGTCGATTACTGCCTGAAGCACCATCTTCAGCCCATCAGCCTTGCTTCTTCCTATGGCACGATGTCGGCCATCTTCCTTCAGCTCGGCCAGCGCGACTCGGCCCTGGTCTATGAGTTGCGCAACCAGCAGATAGCCAAGGAGACGGGCAACACCGCCCTCCTCATCACCACCCTTCGCTCGCTCTCCGACATCTATGAGCCGGTGGACAAGAATCTCGCGCTGACCTATAAGCAGCAGTATCTGATGCTCTCCGATAGTGTGTATAATCTCAATGAGTTCAACTCCATCCGCAATGCACTCTACTTTCACGAGATGAACACGAAGTCGAAGGCCATCGACAAACTCTCGATAGAGAATCTGACGCAGTCGCATACCATCACCTCGCAGCGCAACGCCCTTGTGTTGCTCATCATCTTCCTGGTCGTCTTCCTGGTGATGTTTGTCGTCATTGCCCGCCAGAAGCACCTCCTCTCGAAGTCCAACCAGGTGCTCTTCGACAAGAGCCAGGAAGACATCATCACCAAGAACGCCTATGTGCAGTCCATCCAGTCCATGAAGGCGAAGATCCAAGAACTTCAGCAGCAGGCTGAGGGAGAGAAGACAGACGCCCCAGTGGTCGAGCAGGAGGAGAAAGTCCCTGAAGGGGAAGTGGTGCAGACACATGACGCACTGCCGAAAGACGATGAAATCGAAAAAACGACCTCCCGTTTGCCCGAGAAGTTGCGCAACGAGCTCCTCAATACCATCCTTCAGGTGATGGAGACCACTGAGGCTTATTGCGACAGCGACTTCGGCATCGAGAAGTTGGCGACGATGGTCGGTTCCAACTCGCGCTATGTCTCGCAGGTCATCAACGACGTGTATAAGGAGAACTTCCGTACCTTCCTCAACTCCTACCGTGTGAAGAAGGCCATGACACGCATGAACGACGAGAAGGGCTACGGCCACTACACGATACGCGCCATCGCTGAGAGTGTCGGCTACAAGTCGCAGGCCAACTTCATCAATGTCTTCACGAAGATGACAGGTATCAAGCCTTCTACTTACCAGAAGATGTCAGCGGAGCGAAGAAATGCTCCGAAGCGCATCTCAGACGATGAAAGCGAGGAATATAAGGCCAAACATCATCAAGCGTAATCCTTGATGAGGGTCTTATTAGAAAAGGTCTGGACGCACCATTGCTCCAGACCTTTTTCTCAATTCGCCGATATGCTGTGTGGATGCTTCCTACAGACGATGGTTTCGGCCTTTTTCTCTTCTTCTGCTTTTTCTTTCTGCTGCTTCCCTCAGCCTTTGTTCGTCAAATAGCGAGGTTAAAGCTCGTTTTTAGTTACTATTTTCCGAATCAGTAACGGTTCTTCTGCTTTTAGCGTTGGATGGTTAGAGGCTTTTGCGTAACTTTGCCGTCGGTACATTAGCCATATTTATAACTTATCAAATACATCTATTATGAGGAAAGGATTACTTTTATCAGCCGCTCTTGGCATGGGATTCCTCGCTGTTCCGACGATTTCCAATGCTCAGCAGCTCGCTTCGCGTGTCAGCAATGCCACCAAGGCACCCACTTCCCAGCGCATAACTACTCCTACCGCCAAGGCTCAGGGCGCCCTCCGTGCCGAGGCCTTGAATCCTGCCGATTACGGACAGGTAGTGGAGGTTCTCGGCGAGGACTTCTCGCTGATGACTACCGGTAGCGTAGGCAACCCCGACAAGGACACCGAACTCTGGTATGTCCGTGAGGATGGCAATGCCTGGATGACGATGCGCGATGGCTACACCCACCAGTCCGGCTGGGGTGGTGGCTACATCTATCCTGCTGGCGGTACCGTTGCCATTGCCAATCCCGACGAGCCAGGCCATCTCAACACCTGCATGATGGACCTCAGCGGCAACGACCAGATTGCCTTCGTCCAGTTTGATATGCGTACCGACGATGGTCAGCCCGACCAGACCGTCATCGTCGAGGGAGCCGAGACCTTCAATATGGCTCCGTCTTGGCGTGTACTCGGCGGTTCGCAGATCGATGGCATCAGCAGCGAGTGGAAGACCTACACCTTGATGTTCCAGAATGCTGGCGCCTATAGTATGTTCAATATCTTCCACCCGCAGATGACGCAAGGTGAGGTTCTTGGCAACATCTATGTGGACAACTTCCGCGTCTATCAGGTCAATCCGTATGTCAAGATGCCGACGCTCTACGGCCACTCCTATTATACGGGTGAGAGCTTCAACGTCAGCTGGAGCAAGGTAGAGAATGCCGACCACTACCTCCTCAATGTCTATTGGGTCGATGAGACCAACGGCAACGCCAAGATGTATGCCGCCGAGAATCAGTCGGTCAGCGACACGACCTTCACGGTCAATGGCATCATCTCGGGCAAGAACTACTACTATGTCGTCCAGTCCGTCGATGCAGCCGGCCACAAGTCTTTCGAGCCGACCCCGAAGCTCATCTGTGATCTCGAGGCCCCGAAGGATCTCACCGCTACCGATATCAATCAGGACAACGGCACGTTCACCGCTTCTTGGGAGGCGGCTCCTTCCGCTGAGCGCTACAACTACTGGGCTTACTGCGACCGCAAGGCCACGCAGGATGGTCCGATGCGCCTCACCGACGAGGACTTCACGGGGGTGAAGTGTCCTGATGGCACCCTCGGCGAGGGCTTCGGCTACTCCATGACCGAGGCAGAGTGGAAAGAGACCTCTGTCACCAACCCGTCCTACTTCTCTATGGACAACTACGTCATCCAGCCGATCAACCAGGGTGGCTGGGTTGCCAAGAACGGTTTCCCCTTGGCCGACGGTTGCATCAAGGTCGATGGTTATCAGTATGTCTATAATAACAGCGACGCTGGTCTGGTCTCTCCGGAGCTCGACCTTTCCATGAATGGTGGCAAGATCACCATCAACGTTGATCTCTGGGGCGATACCGAGACCCTCCAGTACGAGGATGGCTCTAAGGTCGATTACACCGCACAGTGTGCTGTCGCCCTCTTCAACTGGGATCCCGCCAAGAACGACTTCACCCAGGCTGAGCTCATTTACGTCAAGGACCTCAACTCCTCTTGGCAGAACCGCACCATCGAGTTGACGAAGGGTACGGATCGTTCCATCATCGGCCTCTATTGCGTCGGTTCTCCCGCCAACCTCTTCTTCGACAACTTGAAGATCGACCAGGACTATAAGGCTGGTGAGACGTTTGTCGATCCGATTGTCTATCATCGCTGGTGGGAGGGAACTTCCGTGGATGTTCAGATTCCTATCCGTGGCAACTTGGGCAACATCACCCACCGCGTGACCGCCATCAAGGGCAATCCCGAGACGGGTGCCATCGTGGAGAGTTTGCCTTCCGATACCGAGTTTGTCGGTCGCTATGAGAGCACGGACGTGAAGTCTGTCAACCTCCTCAGCAAGGCCAATGTCCGCGTAGAGGGCCAGACGATTGTAGTCAACGGCAATGGCCTTGTCCAGGTCTATACCCTCGACGGCGCACTCGTCGCCAAGGCAGAGGCCAACGGCCAGGCTCGTATCACGGTTCCCTCTGGCGCCTACATCGTCAAGACGAACAACGAAAGCGTGAAAGTGGTTTTCTAATTAGACGATAGAAGGGAGAGGGCTGCCCGCCCCGTGCTGGCACCCTCTTTTCTTCCTCCATTTGTGCAGGTCTCCTGAAGAGGGAGTCCTGCGCTTTCACTTGATATTCAACTAATCTTTAAAATACAATACGAACAATGAAGAAAACCTTTATGGCTTTGGCCCTGACACTTCTTCCCTTTGGCATGGCTTCCGCCCAGGTGCGGATGCTCGTGGTTCCGAAGGATGGTGGTGAGGCCAAGAGCTTCAATCTCGACGACATTCGCCATATCGACTTCCTTGGCGAAGGCAATACGTTCTCCGTCGAGTGCGCCACCGACCGCTGGTCTTTCGACTTCGACAAGGTGCGCTGCCTCAAGTTTGATGGTCTTGTCAACGACATTGCGACCGCTACCAAAAAGGAGAGCGACATCACTATTAGTTATAAGGAGGGGCGGATTTTCGTGAGCGGCATGGGCGATGCGGTGACGCACGCTGTGATTTTTGACCTGAATGGATGCAGCCGCGTCAATCTGCCCCATTTTGATGGTCAGCCCATCGATGTGAGTGAACTGCCCAAGGGCGCGTATATCCTCCGCATCGGCGGCAAGGCGTTTAAGTTCTTGCGATAACCCGGCCTGTTCCATCCCAACCATCATCACTACCTCCCCCAGAGGAGAAAAGCCTCCGCGAGACACCTCCGCTGGAAAGGACTAATCAGAAAGCAAAAGAAAACAAAAACAGAAATGAAGAAAATATTTGCAACCCTCCTGCTCGCGCTGACCACCATGGCCGCTTCTGCGCAGGACAACCCCAACCGTCTCATCATCCAGCCGAAGCAGGGCAATCCCTCCGGCTATCTCGTTGAGCGCCTCGACAGTGTCTATTTCACGAAGATCAATGGTCGTGTGGCCGCCGATATCAACCTCCAGGGCTATACCACAGGTACCACGGGCGACACGCTGCGCCTTGCCGTCACCAAGACGCCCGAGTGCCAGGCTTACAAGATAGCCTGTCTGCCTGCCTCCGTGGCCAACGCGCTGACCTCAGATGCCGTCGTCGCCCAGTACTTTGACCTCTATGTCGGTGGCGATAAGTTTACCGAGGACTTCACCAATGCCGTGATGACCAACATGGGTATCGAATTCAAGCCCAGCTCCGACTATAGCGTCCTCACCATGGGCTACGACAAGTACGGCATCGCCTGTGCTTCCTCTCGTGTCGATTTCTCTACGCCCGCTGCCAACATCATTGGCAATCCCACCGTCACCTACAAGGTGTTGGAGGCCAACTACGAGGACTTCACCATCGACTTCCAGCCCAACGAGGACTGCCTCGGCTTCTATGCCTGTGCCTTCGAGAAGGGTACGGCCAAGGCTCAGTATGAGCAGTGGGGTGCCATGATGGGCTTCGCCAACATGGGCGACATGATCAAGCAGTGGGGTGGCACGATGTTTCCCGATCGTGAGACCCATACTTGGAAGCAGATGACGCCAGGCACCGACTACGAGGTCTATGTCCTCCCGATCGATGAGAACCAAAACTATGGCACGATGGTCATCGTGCCCGTCACAACCAAGAAGTATGGTGGGGCGGGCCAGGCTACGGTCACGATCACGCTGGGTGAGTTTGGTAGCCAGGAAGGCAAGTGCTATCAGTATGTCACCTACACGCCCAACGACCAGGCTTCCTTCATGCGCGACATGATCATCGACAAGGCCGTCTTCCAGTCTTCCGCCGACTGGGGTATGGGTAGCGAGGAGAAGATCCTCGAGTATCTCAAGGACGACCATGATGGTGCTGACCCCAATTGGAACCGCTATGGCGTGGATGTGGCCCAGTGGGGTGTTGATCCCAACAAGGAGTATATCGCTTATGCCATCGCTCAGAACATCAATGGCGAGTGGGGTCCGCTGTCCAAGCTCGAGTTTACCACCGGTTCTGCCAAGGTGGCTCCTGCCAAGACGTTCACCGTTGCCAAGCGCCTGAATGGTGTCAGCAAGAAGAGCAACGTCTTCGTTCCTGGCAAGGCTCCCAAGTTGCAGAAGGTCGCCAAGCGTGGCCTCACCCTTGTAGAAGAGTAATCCATACCAGCCTCTTTGTCTACTCTGACCCATCTGGCTGGGTTTCCATCAGCCGATAGGGTCTATCCATAGCGGCACCCGACGACGACCATCTGTCTTCTTCGGGTGTCGCTTTTTCCGTTCTATATCCTGCGCAGACAATGGCGGCAAACAACAGAAAATGGCTTTTAGAAGTCCTTGGAACGGTTAAATATATATAAAATTAACCCATCCTCTGTTTGCTCCATTTGTCCTTTGGACTATTTTCCTTATATTTGCAGCCGCAGAGTCTCCACCTACTAAGGAAGCAACAAGTTCTGAAAAGGGTGGGGAAGCCGAGAGAGACAGAGGCGGTGACGCGCCTCCACACCTGGATTATTAAGACAGAAATAAGAATATTAACTTTAGTGTAACTATGATGAAGAAGACTTTCATGGCATTGGCCTTGACGCTGCTTCCCTTTGGCATGGCCTCCGCACAGGTGCGGATGCTCGTGGTCCCGAAGGATGGTACGGCGCCCAAGAGCTTCAACCTCGATGACATTCGCCGTATCGACTTCCTTGGCGAAGCCAACACGTTCTCCATCGCATGCGCCACCGACCGTTGGTCCTACGAGTTTGACAAGGTGCGCTGCCTCAAGTTTGATGGCCTCGTCAACGACATTGCCACAGCCACCAAGCAGGAATCTGCGGTCAGTATCGCCTACAGAGAAGGGCAGATCTTCGTGAGCGGCTTGAGCAATGCTCAGGCTAACGCCACGATTTACGACCTCAATGGATGCAGCCGCCTCAGTCTGCCCCACTATGATGGTCAGCCCATCGACGTGAGCGCACTGCCCAAGGGTGCCTATATCCTCCGCGTGGGTGACAAAGCATTTAAGTTCTTGAGATAACCATCCCTTCCGCCTCTTTCTTGCATTGGGACCAGGTGGATCCAAAACAAAATACCAAACCAAAGAAACAATGAAGAAATTCTTTACTACCCTTGCTCTCGCGCTGCTCACGCTGGCAGCTTCCGCACAGGAGAATCCCAACCGTGTCATCGTGAAGCAGAAGTACAAGGCCCCCGTCGGCTACCTCGCCGAGCGCATCGACAGCATCTATTTCACCAAGTTGGAGGGCCGCGTCGCTGCCGACGTCAAGTTTCTGAGCTTCTCCAAGGGCAACCTCACCGATACCATCCGCCTCGCTGTCACGAAGACTCCCGAGTGTAAGTCATACAAGATCGCCTGCATGCCCGCTGGTCAGGCCAATTCCTTTGCCAGCGATGCTGCCCTGGAACAGTACTTCGACCAGCTCGAAGACTGCCCGACCTTCACCGACGATTTCACCAACGCCACGCTCACGGGTCTGGACATGGAGTTCCAGTCCAATGGCACCTATAGCCTCGTCACCTTGGGCTACGACAAGTACGGCATCGCCTGCGCCTCTTCGCGTGCCGACTTCACCACTCCTAATTCCGACTTGGTGGGCGACCCGAAGGTCCTCTACACCGTCGTGGAGGTGAAGCCCGACAACTTCACCATCTGGTTCCAGCCCAACGGCGACTGCTATGGCTACTACCTCTGCGCCTTCAAGGCTGGTACCGCCGAGGAGCTCTTCGAAAAGTGGAGCAAGGAGGAGGGCTTTGTCAACCTCCAGGATATGATCAAGTCTTGGGGTAGCGATAAGTACACCGACACGCAGATGTACAAGTGGTCTGGTATGGAACCGGGCACCGACTATGAGGTCTATGTCCTTCCCGTTGATGTCAACGAGGCTGACGCTCCCTTCCAGATCATCCCCGTCACCACCACGGAGAGCGGTGGCGAAGGCGAGGCCACGGTCACCATCAAGCTCGGCGACTTTGGTGAGGTCGGTGGCAACTACTTCCAGTATGTATGGTTCACGCCCAACGATGAGGCTACCCTGATGCGCGACTTGGTGCTTGCCAAGAATGATGTCATGACCCAGGACTATTGGGGTAAGGGCGACCTCGAGTTTATCAAGGAGTACCTCAAGAACGACGAAATGCCCGACTACTGGAACCGTTATGGTGAGGACTACTCTCAGTGGGGCGTCTATGCCAATACCGACTACTATGCCTTTGCCATCGCACAGAATGCCAAGGGCGAGTGGGGTCCGCTTGCCACACTGGAGTTCCGCACGCCGGCCTCTGCTCCTGGCGCAGCACCTGCCAAGCCCGGCAGACCGTGTGTGCGTCTGGACAAGGTGGTCAATATGCACAGCTATTTCGAGCCGGGCAAGGCCCCCAATGTCATGCCGAAGAGCAGAAAGTCTCGTGTCTCCCTCGTAGAAGAGTAATCACTCCCTCGTAAGAGAAACCGTATAGCGGCATCGGGCAAAGGCGCAAGCCTTGGCTGGGTGCCGCTTCCTTTTTCCTTATTATATATACGTATATAGATGAAAACGTATATAACATCTATTTTTATCTTATAGGAACGACCTAAAAGTGTTATTTTGCGAAAAATGAGAAAATAAGTAGCCTATTATTTTTGTTTTTCATTTATTTTGCTTATTTTTGCATCACGGCTTTGGTTCTTATGGAGAATTATACATTCTTTATGGTGAGCGAGGCCGACGGCGGCAAGTCCTCGTGGGTGCGCAGCCATAGAAACCGACGTAGCATAAGTCGCTGGGTGCAACACTTCCCAGGCCGACCTTGACGCAGCTCCCTGGGGGCACCTTCCCATTCGCGGGTTGAATAGACGAAGTTATTATCTTTTTTACATTATTATTATTAACCGGGATGAGGCCAGCGGCTTCTTTTCCCCACCTAAGGAAAAAGTAGCTTACACGGACGAATCCCACAAAGAAAATCATTTATGAACAAAGCATTACGATTTGTTTGGTTGTCTTTGTTGACATTGTTCTGCGGAGTAGCTTCCGCGGGGACAGTGGTCTTCGACCCGGCGACCGATGCGAGTAGTGGAACGTCTTTGACAAAGGATGGAATCACAATTACGATGACATCCGGGACCAGTTCGTTTGCAGCGACCGACTACAACGGCACGTTGTCTTATGCCTTTGCCAAAAGTACGGGTTTTGAAATTTCAAATCAAGAGCCAGCAGGTAACATAACTGCGGTTACCTTTGAGTTTAAGTCAACCGGCGGTTATATTTTCGACCGCTCTTACAAGTTGAAAACTACAGAGGTAGAGGGTGGTTGGAAATATGCGGTTCCAGATGCTACTGGATCTTCTTCGTTGAGTTTCTCCGTTTACTCAGGCCCCATATATATATCCAGGATCACCGTTGAGTATATCGATGGTACTGGAGGTGGCGGTGGCGGCGAGGTAGGTACGACCTACTCCATCAACGACTTGATGACCGGTGCTGCCGATGTGGCTTCCGCTACGCTGAAGTTCACCGATGCACAGGTGGTCTATGGTGACGGCACCAACTATATCGTTCGCGAGGGTGGCAAGGCCATCGACCTGATGGGCACCTCCCTCTCTCTCGAAAAGGGCGCTACGCTCAATGGTACGGTGACGATGAACGTCACTTACAAGAATGGTTTCTTGAAGGCAGAGGATGTCGCTGGTGTCACCAACGGCAACAATCTGACGCAGACCAACGCCACGGGCGAGAATGTCCCCGTGACGACGACCATCGATCAGTTGGCCTCCAACTACAAGGGCGACTTGGTTCTGCTGAGCCAGGTCACTATCTATAATGACGCTACTGGCGATTTGGGACAAGGTGCTGCCTACTATGCACGCACAGGCTTCAATTTCGCTACGCTTACCAACATAGCTGACTTCTTGGACAAGGTGAGCGCTGATCAGGACGCCACCTACGACATCGTTGCTTGGTATAACGAGCCGGGCGCTGGTGCCATCAAGGCTAAGTTGCAGATTGTGGAGTTCCTTGGTGGCGAGGTGGCTAAGCCCGCCGCGCCGGTCATTAGTGGCAACCAGAACTTCACGGGTAGCACCGACGTGACGATCACCGCCGAGGAAGGCGCTACCATCTTCTATACCACCGACGGCACCTCGCCGACGAGCTTGGATCCCGCCTATACTGCTCCGTTCACCATCACCGAGACAACGACGGTGAAGGCAGTGGCCCGCGTGAATGACATCTATAGCGATGTCGCCGAGATGACGTTCACCAAGGAGGAAAGTGGCGTGACGGGCTCTACCATCGCCGATCTGGCCACAGCTGCTAAGAGCCAGGACAACGTGACGCTTGTGCTCAACAACGCTAAGGTCGTCTATGCTCAGGGCAACAACTACATCCTTCGCGAGGATGGCAAGGCCATCGACCTGCTCAACACCTCTCTCTCGCTGACGCAGGGAACGACGGTGAGCGGCCATGTCCAGGTCAATGTCACCTGCACCTCAGGCATCCTCTCTACTTCTGATATCGAGGGCGTGACCACGGATGCCAACCTGACCGCAACGGGCGTGGCTGGCGACATGGATCCCATCGCTTGCACGCTTGGTCAGGTGAAGAATTATCCTGGCGACCTCGTCTATGTCGAGAACCAGGAGGTTTGGAGCTACGGCACGACCTGGTACTTCTATGAAGGCGCAAGTTGGACTTCCGTCTATCTCACCAATGCGTCTGACTTCAACATGGTAGCCAACAAGTACTACAATGCTACTCTTTGGTACAAAGAAGTCTCTTATTATGGTGACGTCAATGCGACCATCGTCTCTTGCGAGCGCAACGTCACCTCTCTCAATGCGCCGTTTATTGATGGTACGGAGACCTTCTCCGACAATACGACGGTGACGATCACTGCCGACAATGTCGCTACGATCTACTACACGCTCGACGGTACTGATCCTACGACCGCCTCTACGGTCTATACTGAGCCGTTCACGCTCAGCGAGTCGGCTACGGTGAAGGCTATCGCAGCCTACAAGTCGATTGTCTCTCCTGTTGCCTCCAAGGTGTTCAACAAGGTGGATGCCAACGCGCCGATGACGATCGAGCAGCTTGCTTCTTTCAAGAGCAGCTTCGATCAGGTCACGCTCTCTCTCAACAACGCACTCGTCGTCTATGGCGAGGATGGTAGCTACATCCTCCGCGAGAACGACCGTGCCATTGACGTCCTCAATACGACGCTGCCGCTGACCATCGGCGCTACCGTCTCTGGTACGGTGAAGCTCAAGGTCAACTATGCAGCTGCTCCTGGCAGCTACGCCGCCTACCCGGGTCTTCTGACCACGGCCGACCTTGCCGACGTGACCAACGCCGACAATCTGACCGTCACGCCGGGTGCCACCACCGATCCCAGTCCGCTGGCCATCGACCTGGCGCAGATTCCCAACTATCCGGGCGACTTGCTCAAGGTGACGAATGCCACTGGATGGAACTATGATATCCCGGCGTTCTATAGCTACAATCCGTTTGTGGAGTTCTTCCTCACCAACGGTGCTGACTATGGTGTCGTCAACTATGGCAGCTACAACGCCACGGTTTGGTACAACGATGTCTCCAACAACCGCCTTCAGGGCAAGATCATCAAGTGCAGTAAGGTCATCACTTCTCTCGATGCTCCGCAGATCAGCGGTACGGACAACCGCACCGACTTCGACGAGAGTACCGAGGTGACGATCACGACCGAGGAGGGTGCCAGCATCTACTACACGCTCGACGGTACGGATCCCACGAAGGAATCTACGCTCTACACCGCGCCCTTCACCATCACCAACAGCTGCACGGTGAAGGCTATCGCTACCTACAATGCCATCGTTTCTCCGGTAGGCTCCGTAGAGTTTACGAAGAACGACTACGCGGGCACCAACACGATTTCCGACCTCATCGTCTATGGCGAGAGCAAGGATAGCGTTGTCGTCCACTTCGAGAATGCCAAGGTGGTCTATAGCGAGCAGGGTGACCTGGGCTACCACTACATCATCCGCGACGATGGATTGGCCATCGACCTGATGAACATCACCAAGTTCACTCTCCCGGTGGGTGCTTACAACCTGAAGGGCACCATGGCGCTGAAGGTCACTTACCAGAAGGGCTTGCTGATCGCCGAGGAGCTTGAGAGCACCAACTCTGGCAACATCTCCTTCGTATGGCCGGAGTCCTACGATATGGATCCGATCGAGATCGATCTCATTGACGTGAAGCTCCACAAGGGCGACCTCCTCAACCTCAAGAATGCTGAGATCTGGAGCTACAGAGGCACGACGAGCATCTACACCAACACGCCGAGCTACATCGAGCTGAAGGTGACCAATGCTGAGGACTTCGACCTCGAGAGTGGTTTCTATAACCTCACGATCTGGTACAACGATGCTTCTTCCGACTACTATGCAGGCAAGGTGAAGGTCATCAAGGCCGAGCGTGTCGATAAGCGTCCGGATGCTCCGGTGATCCTCGGCGAGGAGGAGTTTGTGGGCAAGACCACAGTCTCTATCGCTGCTACCGAGGGCCTGAATGTCTATTACACCCTCGACGGTACCGATCCTACCCGTCAGTCTACGGTCTATACCGAACCGTTCACGATCACCGAGACCACGACGGTCAAGGCTGTCACCGCTTATCTCGACGACTACTCTGACATCGTCACCAAGACCTTCACGAAGGTCGGCGACTTCGAGACTAAGACTATTGCACAGCTCTTCGAGGGCCAGCAGGCTGTCGAGAATGTGACGATTAGTCTCAACAATGCCAAGGTGGTTTACACCGAGAAGCATGACGATGGCACGAAGGTGGCTATCCTCCGCGAGAATGGTCAGGCACTCGACGTCATCTCTGGCGTGCTCGACCTCCCGTTGGGTTCTACCGTCACCGGTACGTTCTTCGCCAGTGTCGATTTCAACGGTGGTATCTTCACTACCCGCGACGTACAGGGCGAGACCAACAGCTATGAGCTCGAATACACCATGCCGAGCGACGAGGGCTACAACGATCCGATCGAGACGACCGTGGCCGATGTCCACCTCTATCCAGGCGACCTCGTTAGCATCAAGGGTCTTCAGGTGCTGGGCCAGGATGGTCAGTACTACGGATTCACGGAGGACTACAGCTTCGTCAACCTCACCGACAATGATGAGCTGGCCAACACCGTCTCCGGTCAGAAGTACACCGTCCTCGGATGGTTCAACGCTCCGGGTGCCGGCTTCGCCGATGGCAACGCTTCTCTGAAGGCTGTCAAGCTCACCGCTGAGGATGCTACGAAGTATCACAACCAGACGATTGCTGAGCTCAACGTCCGCAGAGACCGCGAGGACAACATCCGTCTCGTACTCGACAATGCGAAGGTGGTCTATGTACGCGCCAATCCTTACTACGGAACGAAGGATATCGCTCTCCGTCAGGATGGCAAGGCTGTCGTACTCTACAACTCTACGCTGCCGCTCGAACTCAACAGCACCGTCTCTGGTACTGTGAAGCTCGACTTCTATGCCCTCGCTGGCATCCCGCAGCTGCGTGAGATCGATGGTGGTGTCACGACTGCCGACAGTCTGACGATCACGGCTGGTGCCTCTCAGGAGGTGGATGCCGTTGAGGCTACGATGGCTGACTACGACGAGCACAGAGCTGACGTCATCGTCCTGCGCGATGTGAAGATTGTCTATGGCTCTCAGGCTGCCTACGCTATCGAGAAGGATGGTCAGAAGATCGCCTTCAAGAACGAGAACGAGGATGTCGATGTCGATGCCCTCGTCAGCAACGACAACCTCTACGACGTCGTCCTGTGGTACAACGGCTACATCAACGACGCTCCCGAGATGGAATTTGTCAAGGCTGTCAAGGTCTCTGGGTCGGGCATCTATGGTGTCGAGGCCGACTATGGTAAGGATGGCAACACCTACAACCTCCAGGGTGTGAAGGTGGGCAAGAACTACCGTGGTGTCGTCATCCGCGACGGCAAGAAGTTTACCAAGAAGTAAGTAAACATCTCTCTATAACAAAAGGGTGGGGAACTGATCCCCACCCTTTTTCATGCCTGTCCTCGCTACCCTTGGTGCGAGGTGCCTTCCCCTTGACGGTTATAGTGTCTATTGGGTTATAGCTCTTCCTTCAACTCATTGTATAGGTCCACAGGGCCTAAGTGCCAGTATTTGGTCTTCTCTGTTGACAACTTCTTGTAGAGTTTTGAATGATAGATGCGATGAAGGCTCTCCTGCAGCGTAAAACCATAGTCCTCGTGGAGATATTCCACCAGCCAGCTTATTTTTCCTGGCAAAAGCAGATGGAGGTTGTTTTGGCTTATCTGAAACATATTATTTCTCTATTTTAATTGATTCTATGAAATGTAGCGCAGTCAGTGCTTTTTCTGTGTGAAATAAGTACTGGTCAACCAGTTTGTAGGTTTTGAGCTCACGGATAAGTGTCTCGACACTGATAGCTCCAGTTTCGTATAATCCAAATTGTAGATATACTCTGTCATTGGCTACGGGGCCATACACGATGTCGTAATCGTGGATGAATCCTTTTTGGGTTCTATTCGCCATGACAAAATCCGCCCATTCCTTTGTGGGTTCTGAAAATGTAAGTCTTTTAAGATCTGTCAGTCTTTCTTCGTTAAACTCATACACGTTGACATAACCACAGGTTGTGTTGTTTTCAATCATACGTCTTTCCACCCATTCTTTAGCTTGTCTTTCCGAGGTGGTTGTATAGAAGCCTTTGCCATAATCGAGCAAACGATTAGGCTGGAGTATCAAAGGACGTTCTATGACCTCTAAACTACCGTGATATATCTTCATGTCTTTTTCTTTTTTCTGATTTCAATAAATTCGTCAATCTCGGCTATTAACCATTGCCGTCCTTGTGTGTGAAGCGGCTCAAAGCATTCGCTAAGATAGTCTGTCACTCCATATTCGGAGAATAAGTCAAGCACTCGGTCTCCTGTCAGTCCCTTGACTGCTCCGTATTCTTCTATGCAGAATGAAACGAAGAGGGCTATGTCTTTGTCTTTTTTACTCATCAGAGTTTCCTTATGTGTTGTTTGCATTTTTGAGATACAAAAATAATAAATTATTGCGATAGTCTGTTATGTAAAGGTGTCTTTTTGGTATTTTTAAGGTCGTTTAAGCGTGGAGAAAGCAACTCGCCATTCCCCTTGACGCACCGCCTTGTAGGCTCATCCGAGATTTGATGTGGTGCATGAAGTTATGTCATGAAAAGGTTAAGACGATAGTAAACGACTGCACAAACAAGGTTCACATCGATTTACAACCAGGATCATCCAAGATGAAACTTAATTATGTGTAAATTTTTAGGCGTAACCCATCTTATAATGAAGTAAAATGCGTATATTTGCACATTATAATTTGGGTTAAGACGATGACAAAGAATACAATGGCAAATAAACTTCCAAGGAAGTTGACTCAGAAAATGCAAATCGTTGAGGAGTAGATCAGGCTTGCCAGATTGCGTCGCAACCTGAGCATGGCACAAGTTGCAGAAAGAGCAACCTGCTCAGAAGTTACCCTATGCAAAGTGGAGAAGGGGTTGCCTACGGTCTCCATCGGAATCTACCTGCGTGTGCTCTATGCGCTTCAGTTGGATGACGACATATTGCTGTTGGCAAAGGATGACCATCTCGGAAGGGCATTGCAGGACATGGGACTGAGGAATCGTCAAAGAGCAACTAAAAAAGGATAGACGTGGAACGACTTGGTTCACACGTGAAGACAAACCTTTGCTTGCGTCCCGAACGCATCCCGAAGGCATCCCGAACGGAGAAAGGACTCAGAAATCCTTCGTAGGGGGCGCTTGGATTCTCTCTTTTTAGCTTCTATTGAGTAGGGGAGGGTGCCGTGGCTGATCGTCCCATGGATAGTGATCCACTTTTGCGCAAAATGCAAATGAGTCGAGTTGTGTGTTATGAATATTCTCTTTTTATTTGGAAAAGAGTGCGGTTGTTGTAAAAATGCATCTAAAATATGAATTTCTATTAGAAATATTTTTTTATTTTCCAATTTTTACTTAACTTTGCGATGCTTGTGTAGCCTTCTGTGGAGAATAAGCCTGTTCTAAGGGGGTGAAACAGCCTACTGTGGGTTTGGCCTTGTGGCAAATAGCTCCGGTAGCGAAGATGGAATGAACGCGCGAGATTCTTGACCTCGTGTCGTCGTAGATGAAAAGAGAAGTAAAGGCGAAATTATTTTATTATTAACCAGGGATGCCTCCGTCGTCTCAATACTTTCCCAAGAGTGTAAGAACGTAGGAAGAATTCCATAAAAACAAACAATTATGAACAAAGCATTACGATTTGTGTGGTTGTCTTTGTTGACGCTAATCTGCGGAGTGGCCTCCGCGGGCACAGTAGTATTTGACCCAACCCAAGCGTCCGATGTGACAACTGGAGGAGGGACGACCATTACAAAAAATGGTATTACGCTGACCATAACGCAGCAAAATCAAACGTATCCGTCAAGTTTTGACGCAACAACTAAAGACGGTAAGGTGTGTTATTCAATAAGTCCTAATAGTCAATTTACAATAAGCTCTAATGCTCCTGCTGGAAATATCACTGCGATAACCTTTGAGTTTTTCTGGGATGAGAATCAACAATGTGGCCTTTACGAGTGTGCTAGTAATAAATATGGACATTCATTGAGCACTGGTGTGAGATGTGCATTTGCCGATAATGGTTTTTCAAGTGTCCTAATGAAACTTTTTTGGGGCAGTGCCTATATAACAAAGCTTACTGTAGAATATGACGGTGGAGAAGATCCAGACCCAGGTCCCGGTCCTGGTGGTGACGAAGCGCAGACGACAACGATTGCCCAGTTGATGCAGGGGGGGGGTAAATGTCACTTCTGCCAACATAAAGTTTACCAATGCACAGGTTGTTTATGCAGAGGGAAACAATTATATTGTTCGTGAGAACAATCAGGCCATTGATATTATGGGTAGTAGCTTGGCTTTGTCGCAAGGTGATAAGCTGAACGGAACGGTGATGCTCTCTGTTACTTATAAAAATGGCATTTTAACAACTACCGATATATCAGGTTCGACTAATAGTGACAAGTTAAAATCTACTCCAAGTGGTTCGACGGACTATGACCCAATACATTGCGCTACTGTGGCAGATATGTTAAAGTATCCTGGTGATTTACTTGTTGTGGAGAACGCATCTTATGATGGTTACAATGGATACTGTGCTGATCGTAAGCGATATTTTACTATTTCAAATGCGACGGAGAAAGGTGTTGAGCCATATCAAAAATATGATATGACGGTTTGGTTTAATAGTGTACTATACACCAACCCAAAAGTAAAAATCGTCAAGTTGGAGCCAGTTATTACGTCTCTTGACGCACCCACAATTTCGGGCGAAACTTCGTTCGAGGAAAGTACGACCGTAACCATCAACTCCGACAAAAACGTCGCCGCTATCTACTATACGACCAATGGTGATGAGCCTACGACCAGATCTACCCCTTATACGGGCCCGTTCCCTTTGACCGAGACTACAACGGTGAAAGCTATAGCGACTTATAAAACAGTTGTTTCTCCTGTTGCAACCTGCGTTTTCGAAAAGATTGATGCTAATGTGACTAAGACGATAGCTGAGCTTGCTGCGACTCAGAATGATTACCCCATGGTGAAGGTTAGCTTCACAAATGCGCAAGTGGCCTATGCTGATGGCAAGAATTTCATCCTTCGCGAGGATGGCAAGGCGCTTGACGTGATGAATAGCTCACTCAACTTGCAGCAGGGCGCATATTATCAAGGTACGGTAAGGTTGAAGGTGACTTGTGAGAATGGCATTTTGAAGGCCTACGATGTCGAAGGCAAGACTGACGTCACGGATATTACGCTTGTTTCTCAGCCAACGACCAAGCCCAATCCTATTGTATGTACGGTAGCAGAAGCGGCTCAGCATCCTGGCGACTTGATAAAGCTGGAGGGCTTGACCGTGACTTACTGGAATGGATATTACGCGTATGATGATAACTCTGAAACATATGTGTATTTCTCCAATTTTGCAGAGATGGACTTGCAAGAAAATAAGGAATATGACTTAACGGTATGGTATAATGATAGACAGCTACACTCATATTTTAAGAAATATTTTCCATTGACAACGATTGTGGTAGCTACTCCCGCCATTACTCATCTTGATGCCCCAACTATTTCTGGTGATGCGCTGTTTGTCGAGAGCACGAATGTGACGATTACCTCTCCTGTGGATGTGGAAGGCGTTGCTATCTACTACACGCTGGACGGTACAGATCCCTCGACGGCATCCAAGCCTTACAACGCGCCAATCCCTCTGACCGAGACGACAACGGTGAAGGCGATTGCTGTTTATAAGTCTATAGTGTCAGACGTTGCTACTATGACGTTTGAGAAGTTCGATGCTAATGCTCCGAGGACGATTGCTGAACTTGCCAGTATTAAGGCAGACTTGGCAAGCGTGACGGTTAGTTTTGCCAATGCACAGGTCGTTTATGGTGAAGAGAATAATTATATTCTCCGCGAGAACATCGAAGGCAAGTACTATGCCCTTGATGTGCTGAATACGCAACTGCCGTTCAAGGTGGGTGCTACGGTATCTGGTACGGTGCAGCTGAAGGTCGCCTTCAAGGCCAATCCGGCTGAGAACAATGGCGTGCTGAGCACGGAGGATATTGCTGAAACTTCCGATGCCGACTTGAATATTTCTCAAAGTACTTCTGTCATGCCTATTCCGTTGGAGGTGAGCGTTGTAGAGGTTAAAGACCATCCAGGTGATCTGCTCGTTGTGAAAGACGGAAAGTGGTACATTTTTGATGGAATGATTTATGGTTATGGAAACGGTACTGAATATGATGTGTATTTATCTAACCATTCGGATTACTCTTTCGGCGACAAAGCTGATCTGATTGATGTCATGCTGTGGTACAACGATGTATATACGGAAAAGACGTCTCCTCGTGCGAAGATTATTGGTGCGAAGGATACCTATGAGTACGTGATGACGGCAGCAGGATGGGGTACGATCATTATTCCGTTCGACTGTGAGAAGCCCGAGGGCTTGACTATTTATGAGTGCACCAGCGTAAATGATGGTAAATTGGTTGTTGAAGAGGTCAACTGCCTCAAGGCCAATACGCCGTATCTTCTGAAGGGCACAAAGGGCGAGCAGACGAATTATCTTCTTGAGGGTTATGCAGCTAAGCACGAAGACAAATATGAGAAGGGTGTGATGGTAGGTGTCTATGTCAAACAGGAGCCTCCATTGAATTCTTATATCTTGCAGAACCAAGAAGCAGGATTGGCCTTCTATTGCCATCTTGATCAAGGTAATGGTGCATGGGTTGGTCCCAACCGTTGCTATATTAAACCGCAGGATGGAGGGCTCAAGAGCATCCAGTTCCCGGATGATGAAACAAATGGTGTGAGAACTGCCAACGCAGCCGACTCGACGCTCGTCGATGTCTATACGACGACGGGTGTCAAGGTGAAGCATCAGGTGGAGAAGGGCAAGGCCCTCAACGACCTGCCTGCTGGCCTCTATATCATCAACAATAAGAAAATCGTCAAAAAGTAAACTACTATGGATAAGCGTAAATATATGAAGCCTTCTTGCGAGGTTGTCACAGTGAATAGCTTGCAGCCACTTTTAGAAGTTTCTAGTGGAATACCAAGCATGAGGCCGGGAACAGAAGGTGGTCCTGCTCTTATAGGTAAAAGAAGAAATGATGTAATAAGGGAAATCGATCCCTGGAGCTGGGAATGCGTCCTTTGGAATCAAGAAAGTAATGATGTCGAGGACGAGTAGTCCTATGACATTGAACGCATAAACTAAGAATTGGTGTCTGTCATACGAACGGTATGGTCAGGCACCAATTCTTTCTTTCTGACGTGTCGATTACAGATGACAATGTGGGGTCAAGTTTGTACGCTATTTTGACAAACCAGAACCTGTGTCTCTTGGCTGCTGGCAGAGATAGGAAATAGCAACTTTTGGGCGGATAAAGCTGGAGGAAAGGCATGAGGAAAGGCTGCAATGAAGACTTTTGACCTGGGATGGGCTTTGTTAAATGGATACGAAGGAATAGTTAATGTGGCGTTAATTCATGCTAATCGGCTTGCATTCGGCTGGACGGAAGGTTATCTTTGTATAGTGGCTGCACCAGGGCAAATGGTGAGCCAGGCTTCTTGTCATGAACGGCAGGGAGCGACGAGTGATTGAAATGTAAAATATTATCAAAAGAAACGATGATGAAAAGGTTAAAGATCTTGTCAATCTCTTCGGTTGGGAATCGGAAAAGACCGTTCTCGTATCGGTCTCGTATCAATCCCGTATCAATCCCGTATTGATCCCGTATCGATCCCGTATCGTTCTCCTATCGTTCTCCTATCATTCTCGCTTCCAGAAGCGGAAACAATACGGAAACAATACGTAACGATACGTAAGCGATGTGGGTTTGATACGAGGTCGATAGGAGGAGCAAGGGAGGAACATAGGAGTAACTCCTCCAAAATCGTCAAATAACGCAGGTTCACACCCATTATAGCTGTAGCACCCTGTCAACAACCACTTCATTCGTGCTTGGCGGATACTGTACTTCTCTCGCTGGTTCCACCGTTTCCCCTTCAGGCTTCTGACGGCAATTTGTGCTAATTTTTATTAATTACCGTTCTAGTACTTGGTCTTTTGTCCTAAATGGTTTATCTTTGTCCTCATTATTGCGACCGGTTGTGGTCGTTCGAAAGAGACTATGCTTGCTCTTTTTCACGTTGAAATGAAATAATGATAATTATGGATGCTGTAGTATTAAATGAAAACACTATCAAGTATGCTGAAATGTATGCAAAATTGCATAATATCAGCGTGTCTGATGCGATTGAAAAGGGTGTTATGATGCTTTTGGGTAAATTGCAATCCAAGGAGAAATTTTCAGATACCGCTGAGTTCCAGGACGCGTTAGCCTATGTCAGATCATTGAAGGCGGAAAAGGGGAAGCCTGTTCCAGAAAACGATAATGGTCTGGATGCGTTAATTGAAATGAAGTACGGCAAATGAGAGTTTTTGTAGATACGAACATACTGATAGATTTTGTATGTAACCGCCAAGGCTTTTCTGAGGCGGCAGAACGTCTGTTCGCCTATGGTTGCGTGGGAAAGGTGAAACTTATGACCTCCGCTTTGTCTTATGTGACAGTTATGTATGTTGCACGCAAATATGGGTATCAGAAAGTCAAGGAGTCCCTCCTAAGTGTCTCGAAGTTCGTAGAAGTTTTAGATTTGTCTGCAACTACTGTAATAGGTGCGCTTTCTTCGGATTGGGTAGATTATGAGGATGCCACGCAAAATAGAACAGCCGTTGAGGCAATGGCTGATTGTATTGTTACTCGAAACAAAAAAGATTTTAAAAAATCAGTTTTGCCCGTATATAACACAACAGAATGGTTAGACATCTTTGAAAACGAGTAAAACTTCCGCTTCAATACATCTATGTAGCGGATTTTTTGTACTTTTGCATTCAGATAACAAAATACCAAGCATGAATATGGAAAAGAATTTCAAGCGCACTACGGTGACTGCGGCCCTGCCTTACGCCAATGGCGGCGTGCATATCGGCCATTTGGCAGGCGTCTATGTGCCGGCAGACACCTACGTCCGCTATCTCAGACTGAAGAAAAAGGATGTGGTCTTCATCGGTGGAAGTGATGAGCACGGCGTGCCCGTCACGATCCGTGCCCGCAAGGAGGGTATCACCGTCCAGGAGGTCGTCGATCGCTATCATAACCTGATCAAGGACTCGTTTGAGAAGTTCGGTATCTCGTTTGACATCTATAGTCGCACGACCAGCTCCATCCACAATAAGTTTGCCTCCGACTTCTTCCGCAAGCTCTATGACGACGGCAAGCTGGAGGAGATCACCGAGGAGCAGTATTGCGACGAGGTGACGGGCGAGTTTCTGACCGACCGCAACATCGTCGGCACCTGCCCCCGTTGTGGTGCCGAGGGCGCCTACGGCGACCAGTGTGAGAAGTGTGGCGCCACGCTCTCTCCCGAGGAACTCATCAATCCGACCAACAAGAACAACCCCGGTCACGGACTGGTGAAGCGGCCCACGAAAAACTGGTATTTGCCGCTCAACCAATATCAGCAATGGCTGAAGGAGTGGATCCTCGATGGTCACAAGGAGTGGCGCTCCAACGTCTATGGACAGTGTAAGTCGTGGCTCGACATGGACCTGCAGCCCCGCGCCATGACACGCGACCTCGACTGGGGTATCCCCGTGCCCGTGGAGGGTGCCGAGGGTAAGGTGCTCTACGTATGGTTTGACGCTCCCATCGGCTATATATCCAACACCAAGGAGCTTTGCGATGCCGACCCCGCGCGCTGGGGATCGTGGGAGAAATGGTGGCAAGATCCGGAGACGCGCCTCGTCCACTTCATCGGCAAGGACAATATCGTCTTCCACTGTCTGATCTTCCCCACCATGCTCAAGGCCCACGGAGGCTATATCCTGCCCGACAACGTGCCCTCCAACGAGTTCCTCAACTTGGAGAACGACAAGATCTCCACGTCGCGCAACTGGGCCGTCTGGCTCCATGAGTATCTCGTCGATTTCCCGGGCAAGCAGGACGTGCTGCGCTATGTGCTCACGGCCAATGCCCCCGAGACGAAGGACAACAACTTCACGTGGAAGGATTTTCAGGAGCGCAACAACTCGGAGCTGGTGGCTATCTATGGCAACTTCGTCAACCGCGCCCTGCAGCTCACGAAGAAATACTGGGACGGCGTGGTGCCCACACCGGGAGATTTCCTCGATGTCGATCGCAAGGCTGTGGAGGAATTCAAGGACGTGAAGGACAAGATGGAGCAACTCCTCGACGGTTTCCACTTCCGTGAGGCGCAGAAGGAGGCCATGAACCTCGCGCGCATCGGCAACCGCTACATCACGGAGTGTGAGCCGTGGAAGGTGTGGAAGACGGATCCCGACCGTGTGAAGACGGTACTCTATATCTCGCTGCAGCTCGTTGCCAACCTCAGTATCGCCTTTGAGCCCTTCCTGCCGTTCTCCAGCAAGGACTTGCGCGCGATGCTCCGTCTCGACAGTTTCGACTGGAAGGACCTGGGCAGCACGGAACTGCTGAAGCCGGGTCATCAGCTGGCCGAGCCGCATCTGCTCTTCGAGAAGATCGAGGACGAGGTCATCCAGAAGCAGCTCGACAAGCTCGCTGCCACGAAGAAGGCCAACGAGGCCGAGAAGGCTGCTGCCGACTACAAGGCGGCACCGATCAAGCCGAACGTCGATTTCAGCGAGTGGGAGAAGCTCGACATCCGTGTGGGTCACGTCAAAGACTGCCACCCGGTGAAGAAGAGCAACAAGCTCCTGCAGTTTACCATCGACGACGGATCGGGCACGGACCGCACCATCCTCTCGGGTATCGCCAAGTACTATAAGCCCGAGGAGCTGATCGGCAAGGACGTGCTCTTCATCGCCAACCTCGCTCCCCGCAAAATGATGGGCATCGAGAGTTGTGGCATGATCCTCTCTGCCCTCGACTTCGATGGAAGCCTCGCCGTCACCTCCCTCCTGCGTGGGGTGAAGCCTGGCAGCCAGGTGGGATAAGTCTATAAAGCGAACGATCTTTTCGCCCCATACGACAAAGACCATCGTCATTGGCCTTTGTGGTATGGGGCGTTTTTATAAATAAGGAGGAAAATTCATGGTAAAAAAACAAGAGCTCAATGAGAGTATGATAGCCAATGAACTTGAACCGTTTGAGCCTACTCATCCTGGTGAAGTCCTAAAAGAAGAGATAGAATATCGTGGAATATCCCAAAGGCAACTTGCTCACGAAATTGGCGTGTCCAGTTCTTTACTCAACGAAGTGCTGAACGGCAAAAGAGCCTTGAACACGCAATTAGCTCTTCTGTTGTCCGTGGCACTCGATATAGATGCGGAGCCCCTGCTAAGGTTGCAGACCAAATATGACATGCTGACTGCCCAGCGAAATCCGTCGTTCATGCAGCGTCTGGATAGTATTCGGAAGGTAGCAGCAGTCTTGTAGCGGCT
>ULVR01047735.1_pt1 | contig 29553 bp, 28 predicted proteins | sample 1959601 | NCBI WGS metagenome assembly ULVR01 (sample SAMEA4835791, study PRJEB28245) | human gut metagenome | biome: gut microbiome; material: fecal sample | place: Denmark | collected 2008
ATATTTTATTATTAAATACATTTGAATATGATCTATCATCTTTTTTTATTGTCAACATACAATAATCATAACATGATGTAACCATATTTAAAATAAATTCATTTTTATCCTTATTATCCCAATTCAAGAAATTATTTATTATTAATTCTTCATCACTGTTAAATTCTTCTATTTCAATTGTATTATCTTCTATATCAGAATTTTTATCCAACAATTTTAAAAGCGTTTGAACATCATTATTAAAAGTATTGTAAAAAAATTTCAAAATAATATCTTCCAATTTATCAATATCTATACCAACATCATTTTCGGATATGTATCTATCTAAAATTAATAACAAATTATTGTCGTTATTCTTAGTTATTAATTTTTGATATATCTCTGGAACCAATGAATAATAATTAAGCTCACTCTTTTTTTGAACAATAAAACTTTTATCTTTTCCTATCGTATTATCAATTTCCTTATATACAAAATCCAAGGAATATGCGTCTTTTATATATCTCGATATTTCGTAAGAATTTAAAGATTTAGGGTAATGATCCATCAATATTATCTTTACTATCTTTTTTAAGTTAGTCTTGAATTTTGAAGCCTGACTATTACTAAGAACAAACGCAAGTCTTATAGTATTTTGAATATCCAAATAATCACCTCAGGTTATATCTCATACCATTTACTACCGCTATTCATTATAATACAAAATTCTTCAAATAGCAATGGGGTATTATCAATTGCGTAATCAATATCCCCATGTATAAATCTTAGTAGGTATGCCTTGTAAAGTATATATATATCTTTATCCATAAAATCACCTCTGCTGATATTATTGAAAATAAGAGAAAATATTATTCAAAACATCTCTCCATATATATGAATTAAACAGCATAAAATTGCATAAATATATGCAATTTAGGAAATAAGGCTCTATAATAAATGTCTGAGCAACAAATAGAGCCTACAAAATAAAGATATATATTTATTAAAAAATGTTTAAAATTCAAGTGACTAAACAACTATTTGGGGAGAATTCCAAATATGCTCTTATACAATCAAATTGAAAACTCAATCAGTTTGCAAGATATTTAAATAAAAACTAACGAAATTTCATCGCTGTCATCACTTCATCTGTTGATGTGAAATTCTGACTTCTTACAAATTCTCTCATCATTTCTGCCAGTGCTTTTGCCATTAAAAAAACTTCCTTTCAAGCTTTAATTTTTCTATTTCCATTATTGCTTGAAAGGAAGCTTATTATTCACTTTTACACAAACTTTTCGGCGGTCTCAATATCTACTTCAATGAACATGATATTCTAAAAAAATGTTTCAACTTGCTATTGCAATTTGCGAAATTATTCTTTTACAATGTTTTCAAATGTGTGCCAACCGAGAACTGCACATTTTACACGGGCAGGCATATGAGAAATGTCAGACAATGCTCCGCCCTCCTCAAGCTCTTCAATTTCTTCGTCAGTTGCTTTGCCTTGAATCATTTTAAGGAAAATATCTTTCAGATGTTCGGCTTCATCAACTGTTTTGCCGATAATCAAATCAAGCATAATATCGGCTGACGCCTGGGAAATTGCACAGCCGTCACCTGTAAACGAACCGTCTGTAATCACACCGTCTTTGATGTTAAGATTAAGCACAATGTCATCACCGCAGCTTGGATTCACACCCTCAAGGCTTGCCGTTGCCGTATCAAGCGGATGTTTGTGCATTGGATGAAGATTGTGATCGGTCAGGATTTCATTGTAAAAGCTTCTGTTATTCTCCATATCCCATTCTCCTTCTGACAGATGACACGCTGTTCAAAAACGCATCAATGTCATCTTTCGTATTGTAGAAATAAATGCTTGCCCTTGTTGTTGACGGAATGCCTAAAAATTCCATCAAAGGCTGTGCGCAATGGTGTCCTGCACGGACTGCAATACCGTCAGCGTCGAGAATACTGCTGACATCATGCGGATGAACTCCGTCAATTGTAAAGCTGATAATTCCGCAATGCTCTTTCGGATTGTTGCTTCCCTGAATATTGATGTGAGGAATTTTCATAAGTCCGTCAAAGGCTCTTTTGGTAAGTTCTTCTTCAATACCGCCGATTGTATCAAAACCAATATTTTGAATATATTCAATTGCGGTTTTCAGCCCCCATGCGCCAGCCGCATTTACCGTTCCTGCCTCAAATTTATGCGGTAAATCGGAATAGATAACCTTGTCCCTTGTAACGGAATCAATCATCTCACCGCCCGTTAAAAACGGCGGCATTTTTTCAAGAAGGCTTTCTCTGCCGTACAATACACCGATTCCGAAGGGTGCCATAAGTTTGTGACCGGAAAATGCAAGAAAATCTACATCAAGCGACTGAACATCAACGGGAATGTGCGGAACGCTCTGTGATGCGTCAAGCACAACAACTGCACCGCATTCCTTTGCAAGCTCTGTGATACGCTTTATGGGAGTTTTGCAACCGAGTACATTTGATATGTGAGTTACTGCCACAAGACTTGTACGCTCCGAAAAAGCCTGTTTCAGCTGTTCTTCGGTAATTGTGCCGTCAGGGTTGCATTCAATGTACTTTACCGCTGCACCCGTTTTTTCTGCAACAACTCTCCACGGCAACTGGTTGCTGTGGTGTTCCATTACAGTGACAAGAATTTCGTCACCTTTTTTTAGAAAATTCATTCCGTAGCTGTAGGCAACAAGATTGAGACTCTCGGTTGCATTGCGTGTAAATATTATTTCACGCTCCGACCTTGCATTAATAAACTTTCTGACTGTTTCACGGGATTGCTCATAACATTCTGTAGCTTTGAAACCCAAATCATAAAGTCCACGCAGAGGATTTGCATTGAATTTTTTGTAGAACTCCATTTCCGAATTTATAACCGATTCAGGTCTTTGAGCAGTTGCGGCGCTGTCGAGATAGACTACAGGATTTTCCCGCAAAAGCGGAAAATCTTCCTTAAAGTTTTTCATTTGCATAGCCTGTAACCTCCTCCAGACAGGATTTTGCATGCATTTCAAGCTCTTCATCACCGATTTTCGAGCATAAAGCGTCAAGTTTTGCACGAGCCATAAGGTTACAAGCCTCTTCTTCGTCAAGACCTCTGCTTGCAAGATAGAAAAGCACATCATCGGACGGTCTGCCGATTGACGCACCGTGGTTGCCCTCAACATCCTCTTCCGCACAAAGAATGAGCGGTACGGTCTGATTGATTACATCTTCGCCTAAAATTAGAACATCTTCGTTCTCGTCACCTTTTGCACCCGATGAGCCGAGTGGGAAATCAATTGTACCACGAAATAATTTATGTGCTTTATCTCTCAAAACACCGCCGGCATTCATTGAGCTGACGGTCTTTTTGCCGATATGCTCGGCAACATAGTTCATATCAAGCAACTGCTCGTCCTTGCAATAGTAGCCGACATTGAGGTCAAGATTGCTCTGCCTGCCCAAAAGCGTTGTCTTTGTGCCTGTATAGGTTTCATTTCCGCCGATAAAAAGCTGTAATATCTCTGCGGTTGCATTATCTTCACATTCTGCACCGACATCGTTTATAAAGCGGAAATTTTGCGAAAGGAGATTAAGCTGTACGAGTCTGATTTTTGCGCCTTTTTCAGCTTTAAATTTCGTTCTTACGGCACAAATACCGTTTGCATTCCACGCTGACTGCATTGCCATAAACACGGTTAGTTCTGTGTTTTCGGGAGCGTAAAGTTCTACATCTGCAAAAGCGTTTTCACCGTTTTTGCAATTAAAAAACAGCTTTTCGCTTTTTGTTTTATCAGCCGATATTCTGATTTTTTCAGACTGTGATATTTTTGAGATTTCGTCAATCTCCTCGCCCATACCTGTCTGAATATTTGCAAATGAATCCCGGATTTTTGAATCTGAAATATTTGTATATTTTTCGATTATTTCTTTTTGAACAGGAATACTGTTCCAACCGTCAACGGGAATATTTCGGATTTTTGCCCGATTCACTCCCAATCGGTTCCAAGTGGGTGACGGAAGAAAGTTCACTGTTAAGTCTTTATTATCAACCATAATGTCCTCCTTATCCGATACTGCCCTTCATCTCAAGCTGAATGAGATTGTTCATTTCAACCGCATATTCAAGCGGAAGTTCCTTTGACACATTGTCTGCAAATCCGCTGACTATCATCGCCCTTGCATCCTCTTCACTAAGACCTCTTGACATGAGGTAGAATACAGCCTCATCGCTGATTCTGCCTATTTTCGCCTCGTGACCGATATCTGCGTGCGGAGTTCTGATATCCATTACAGGAATAGTATCTGAGCGTGACTTTGAATCAAGCATAAGTGACTGACATGAAACGGCAGATTTTGCATTTTCGGCAGATTTGTTTACAACAACGGAGCTTCTGAATGTGCTGATACCGCCGTCTTTTGAAATTGACCTTGTGTTCATAAACGAAGATGTTTCTTTGCCGATATGAACAACTTTTGCGCCTGTATCAAGGTTCTGTCCCTTGCCTGCAAATGTAATGCCCGTAAATTCCATTCTTGAACGGTCGCCTTTTAAAATTGTCATCGGATAAAGATACGACACATGAGAACCGAATGAACCCGATACCCATTCCATAGTACCGCCATCTTCAACAAGTGCTCTTTTGGTGTTAAGGTTGTACATATTTTTTGACCAGTTTTCAATTGTTGAATATCTGAGTCTTGCATTTTTCTTTACAAAAAGCTCAACGCATCCTGCGTGAAGATTTGCTATGTTATATTTCGGAGCAGAACAACCCTCTATAAAATGCAGGTCTGCACCCTCGTCAACGATAATGAGCGTGTGTTCAAACTGACCTGCACCGGGTGCGTTAAGTCTGAAATATGACTGCAACGGAATTTCTACCGATACTCCCGGCGGAACATACACAAACGAACCTCCTGACCATACTGCACCGTGAAGTGCGGCAAATTTGTGGTCATTCGGACGGACAAGTTTCATAAAATATTTTTTTACCATGTCGGCATATTCGCCCTTTAACGCACTCTCCATATCGGTATATACTACGCCCTGTGCGGCAACCTCTTCACGAACATTGTGGTACACAAGCTCGGAATCATACTGCGCTCCGACACCTGCAAGGGACTTTCTCTCTGCCTGAGGAATACCGAGTCTTTCAAATGTATTCTTGATATCTTCGGGGACTTCCGACCATTTTGCGGTCATCCTTGTGTTCGGACGAACATAGGTTGCAATATTGTCCATATTAAGTCCGTCAATGGGCGGTCCCCAGTTTGGAACTTTGAGTTCATTATAAATTTGAAGTGACTGCAAACGGAAATTCTGCATCCACACGGGATCGTTCTTTTCCTTTGAAATTTTTTCTACAATTGAGGCATCAAGACCTGATTTGATACGGTAGGCATCATTTTCTTCGTCTTTGATATCGTAGACACTTCTGTCAACATCATCGACATATGTTCTTTCTTTCATCTTAATACCTCCGTCAGAACTTTTCTGCATAAAGTTCAAGATACTTCTCAAAACCGTGTTCATTGATTTCATCAATCAACGATGCGTCGCCTGTTTTAACTATATGGCCGTTTACCATAATATGGGTATAATCAACTTTGAGAGATTCGAGAATACCTGTGCTGTGTGTGATGATGAGCAATGCACCGTCACGGTTTTTCTGATAGTGTTCAACACCCTTTGAAACTGTGCGAACCGCATCAACATCAAGACCCGAGTCTGTTTCGTCAAGAATTGCAAGCTTTGGATTGAGTAAAAGCATCTGCAAAATTTCTGCTTTTTTCTTTTCACCGCCCGAAAAACCTACATTCAGATCACGCTCGGAATATGACGGATCCATCTGCAAAAGCTCCATTGCCTGTCTGAGCTCTTTTTTAAAGTCCCAAAGGCGGATTCTTTTGCCACGGTTCTTTTCAAGAGCGTTACGAATAAATGATGAAAGTGAAAGCCCCGGAACTTCAAGAGGACTTTGGAATGAAAGAAAAATTCCGTCCTTTGACCTTTTATCGGGTGTTTCATCGTTAATGTTTTTTCCGTTAAAAAGTATTTCGCCTGAATTAAGCGTATACTTAGGACTGCCCATAAGTGCAAATCCGAGCGTTGACTTGCCTGCACCGTTTGGTCCCATAAGCACATGCGTTTCACCTTTGTTTATACTAAGATTTATATCGTGCAGAATTTCCTTTTCCTCTACACTTACAGTCAAACCGTTTACATCAAATAATTTGTCTGCCATTTCATAATCCCACCTTGTTATATTATCAACCCACCAAAGGAGTGGATAATTAAAATATAACCTTTTCAACCCATTTTGTCAATGGGTTGGTATTGCATTTTTATCATTTTTTGTATATAATCAAGGTATATAAGCAAAACAGGCTTACAAAATATGCAAGCCTTGCCAAAAGGGGATAATTTTATGCTGATTTCAAGTAAAGGTCGTTACACGCTGTATGTGCTTGTCGATCTGGCAAAAAACGGGCAGAACAGATATATTCCGCTCAAAGAAATTGCAGAAAGACAGAATATTTCCAAAAAATATATGGAAGGCATACTCAAAACCCTTGTTGACCGCAATCTGCTTGAGGGCGTAAAAGGAAAGGGTGGCGGCTATAAGCTGACCAAAGAACCAAAAGATTATTCACTCGGTGAAATTCTCAGGCTTACGGAAGGCGACCTTGCGTCTGTCCCATGCACTTCAAAAACTCACGAACATTGCAATCATATGGAATCGTGTCCCTCACATCCTATCTGGCAACAGCTTGACAATTTAATCAATAATTACCTTGACAGTGTAACTCTTGCAAATTTGCTTAATAATGAATAAAATAAATACGCACAACCTCTTTGCTTTTGTGAAGATAATGTGCTATAATAACAATAGACAGATATAATTTAAGTTATTTTTGCACAAATTAAGCTGTCACTACGAATCTATCAGCAAAAGCAGGTGATTTTATGGCTTTCGATACATTTGACGAGGGTATTAATCCCGGTGGAATGAGAAGCAAAAACGAAATTAAAACCTTGATATGTTATTTGTATAATTCTGTAAAAGAAAATATAGACAAAGGAATTGTCATACAGGCAATTCTAAAGCAGGGGCTTGCCAATTATTTTGAAACAAGTTCCGCCTTTGACGACCTTGTTACAAACGGTAACCTTGTGCCTGCCGATGATGAACACAAAACATATGCGCTCACGGAAAACGGTGTTGAAATTGCGAAACAGCTTGACAGCATTCTTGCGTACTCTATCAAAGAAAAGGCATACGCTTGTGCGGTTAAGCTCCTTGCCGTAAAGAAAAATGAGATTGAAAACAAGGTTGATATTGTAAAAAATTCAAACGGATTTACTGTTAAATGTTCTGTATCCGGCGGTGATATGGATTTGATGAAGCTTGATGTTTATGCTCCCGAAATGGAACAGGCTCTTATTCTCAAAAAAAATTTTCTTGACAATCCGAAAAAAGCGTACAAAATTATGCTTGCGCTCCTGACCAAAGACAAAGAAACCGTCGGTGAGGCTCTTGAGGAACTTTACGGCATTGTATAAAATTTCATACAAACAATTAAGGGGCTGTCGATGTGACCGCCCCTTCTGTGATTATTCAGAAAAAAAGATTAAGACCGAGCATAAGCGTTACTCCGGGTATTCCTCCTATTATTGATACCAAAAGTGATAAAAGGCTTATGGGCAAAGTTACGCCCGTAAAAGCTCCCGTCAGATTGACCGCAAACAATGTTGCCGCTCCCAAAGTCATTGAAAGCAGAGAGCGTTTGAACGGGTGCTTGTTTTTGCCGAGAAAGTGCAAAATTGCGAAAGTTATAAATGTTACAAAAATAATCAGACATATTCCCCACCAAGGCATTTTTAACAACTCCATATAAAAAGTAAAACCGCCAGAGGATTGCCCTGACGGTTAATTTTATGCTGATTATTAAGTTAATATGCTTACAGTATACCGAACTTTGAAAGCACATTAAGTGCAATTACAAAAATTACGAATATTGCAGCAAAAACTTTTGTCCAGCGTGAGAGGAACGCATCAATCGAACGAGCCTTATTCTTTGAGAAATAAGAATCGGCAACACCTGTTACAGCACCGATACCCTGCTGATTACCCTCCTGAAGGATAATTACAACGATAATGGCAACAGATACGATTGCGAGCAATACGCCTAAAACAATGCCCCAAATGCTCATTTTTATCTTCCTTTCATTTAATAAATACGAATAAAACAAATTCTGCTTTAATAACTGTTTTATAATACCACATAAACACAGCTTTTTCAAGAGATATTACAAGATTTTTATTAATTTTTTCAAAATCAAATCAGCGAAAGCTGTTCGTCTTTTGAATCATCGTTCACGGGCAACGCACCTCTTGCAGGAAGTGAACCTGTTCTGTAACGCTTTGGATTTGTAAAAGTACCGTCTTTATAGCGTTCTATGCTGAAAAGTCTGTGACCTTTTTTGGGCTTGAGAACGGCAACACCCTGTGTTGAACGGGTTGTTTTGAGAGCGAGTGCACCCGTGTGAACAAGGAGCATATTTCCCGATGACGCCTTGAAGAGTACCTCTTCATCCTCAGGCATATAGAGAAGTCCGACAAGCGGAGATTTGTCGGAATATGCGCCCGTGAGCTTTTTACGGTTAGTCTTTGTTGCGTAGGATTCAAGCGGAACTTTTGCGGCCTTGCCGTTTTCAAAAGCAAAAAGCAGCATACCCTTGTAATCTTTTGTAACAACCATTTTCACAGCATTTTCGCCTTCATCAAAGCCAAGCTTTGCGGCAACATAATCACCGAGGACACTTGCCTTTGTCTGTGCAAAATCGTCAGCCTTTGCCTTATACACCTGACACTTGTCTGTAAAGAACAAAAGGTCGCAGTTGTTTGTGAACTCAAGCTCCTGAATAATTTCGTCACCGTCTTTGAGCTTTTGTTCACCGCTCATTCTGAGCGACTGCGGAGTAATCTTTTTGAAATATCCCTCTTTTGTAAAGAAAAGATTAACAGGATAATCGGGAATCTCAACTGTCTCTTCCTCATACCTTGCAACATCGTCATAGATTATGATACTCTTTCTCGGCTGACCGTATTTCTCGGCAATTGATTTGAGTTCTTTGACAATGATTGTCTTGATTCTTGCCTTGCTTTTTAAAATTTCGTCAAGCTCGGCAATCTCTTTTTCAAGGTCTTCAAGGTCTTTTGTACGCTTTAAAATGTATTCACGGTTAAGATGACGAAGTTTTATTTCGGCAACATATTCAGCCTGTATTTCGTCAATTCCGAATCCAATCATAAGGTTTGGCACAACCTCGGATTCTTCATCGGTTTCACGGACAATCTTTACTGCCTTGTCAATATCGAGAAGAATTTTTTCAAGACCTCTTAAAAGATGAAGCTTGTCAGCTTTTTTGTTGCGGTCAAAATATGTTCTTCTTCTGACGCACTCAATTCTGAAAGCAATCCATTCTTCAAGCAACGCCTTTACACCGAGAACTCTCGGAACACCTGCAATAAGCACATTGAAGTTGCAGGCATAGGAATCTTCGAGTGTTGTAAAGCGGTAAAGCTTTGTCATAAGCTTGTCGGCATCAATGCCACGCTTGAGGTCAATTGTAATTTTAAGTCCGTCAATACCTGTTTCATCACGAATATCGGAAATTTCCTTGACTTTACCCTGCTTTACAAGGTCGATTACCTTTTCAATGATAACCTCACAAGTTGTTGTGGCAGGAATTGAAAGAATATCTATACAGTTTGCAGACTTGTCATAGACATACTTTGCACGGAGCTTGATGCTTCCTCTGCCCGTTTCATAGACTTGATTGATGACATTTTCGTCATAGATAATCTGACAACCGCCTGTAAAATCAGGAGCCGGCAGAGTTGACTTTATATCATGGTCGGGATCACGGATAAGTGCCGCTGTTGTTTCGCAGATTTCACGCAGATTGAATGAACAGATATTTGACGCCATACCAACGGCAATACCTGTGTTTGCGTTTACAAGTACAGACGGAAATGCAACCGGCAAAAGTGACGGTTCTTTCATTGTATTATCGTAGTTATCTACAAAATCTACGGTATCTTTGTCTATATCACGAAACAGCTCGTTGCAGATTGCGTCAAGCTTTGCCTCAGTATAACGGGATGCCGCCCACGCCATGTCACGGCTGTAGAATTTACCGAAATTACCTTTTGAATCTACATACGGATGCAAAAGTGCCTCATAGCCCCTTGAAAGACGAACCATTGTGTCATAAATTGCAGAGTCGCCGTGAGGATTGAGCTTCATTGTTGCACCGACAATGTTTGCCGATTTTGTTCTTCCACCGTTCAGAAGTCCCATTTTGTACATCATATACAGGAGCTTTCTGTGCGACGGCTTGAATCCGTCGATTTCGGGAATTGCACGAGAGAGAATTACGCTCATTGCATACGGCATATAGTTCTCTCTGATAGTGGAAACGATTGGCTGTTCCACTACTTCACCCGCACCGTTGATTACACCGTGAGTTTTTGACGGTGAAGTTCTGCGGGGAGTCTTTGAAGATTTTTTCGCCATTTATTTCCACCTCCAATCAGCTTACATCAAGCTGGTCTATATATTCGTTGCCGTGTTCTACTATATAATCTTTTCTTCCCTGAAGATTGTCACCGAGAAGAACATCAAAAATTTCCGCTGTCTGTTCTGCATCGGCAGGAAGAACCTTGATAAGTCTGCGTGACTCGGGGTTCATTGTGGTAAGGTTCATCATATCGGGTTCGTTTTCGCCAAGACCTTTTGAACGCTGAATTGTGAATTTCTCCTTGCCGAGCTGTTCAATGAACTTATCCTTTTCAACCTCATCGTATGCAAAATATACATCGTTTTTGGATGTAATCTCATAAAGAGGCGATTCGGCAATAAACACCTTGCCTTCTTCAATGAGTGTAGGTGTAAGTCTGTAAAGCATGGTAAGTAAAAGTGTTCTGATCTGGAAGCCGTCAACATCGGCATCGGTGCAGAGAATAATTTTGCTCCAGCGAAGTGCGTTCATATCAAAGCTTGAAAGATTCTTGTTTGCTTTTGACTTAACCTCAACACCGCAACCGAGAACCTTGAGCAAATCGGTAATGATTTCGCTCTTAAAAATCTTATCGTAGTCGGCTTTAAGGCAGTTAAGTATTTTACCTCTGATTGGCATAATTGCCTGAAAATCGGGATTTCTTGCCTGTTTACAGGCACCGAGAGCAGAATCACCCTCTACTATGAACAGTTCACGCTGTTCCGTGTCTTTACTTCTGCAATCGACAAATTTTGCAACACGGTTTGTTATGTCGAGATTGCCCGAAAGCTTCTTCTTTATATTAAGTCGTGTTTTCTCAGCATTTTCACGGCTGCGCTTATTGATAAGCACCTGTTCGCAGATTTTTTCTGCCTCAAGCGGATTTTCAATAAAATAGACTTCAAGACTTTGACGGAGAAATGCAGTCATAGCGTCCTGAATACCCTTGTTTGTAACCGCCTTTTTGGTTTGGTTTTCATATGATGAAACACTTGAAAAAGACGAAATAACGCACACAAGGCTGTCCTCAACATCGTCATACTTGATTTTGCTTTCGGTTTTGTTATATTTATTATTTTGTTTTAAGTAGCTGTCAATCTGGTAAACAAAGGCATTCCGCACCGCCTTATCGGGAGCGCCGCCGTGTTCAAGCCAGCTTGAGTTGTGGTAGTATTCGGTGAGATGCACTTTATTTGAAAATGCAACCGAGATATCCATTTTGCACTTATATTCGGGCTTATCGTCACGGTCACGGGTTTTAACCTCGGTTTCCCAATGCTGAATTGAGCTGAGTCCGTTTTCACCGACTACCTCGGCAACATGGTCAACAATACCGTTTACATAGTTATAGCTTGTTGTATCAAAGCTTTTGCCGTTTTGATTGCGGAAAACAAATTCAATTCCTGCGTTGACAATAGCCTGTCTTTTCATTATGTCAAGAAAATATTCGGGCTGAATGTCGATATCCGTAAAGACTTCGAGGTCGGGTTTCCAATGAATTTTTGTACCCGTATCCTTTTTGCTGTACGGCTCTTTTTTGAGCTTGCCGACAATCTCGCCTTTTTCAAAACGGAGAGTGTATCGGTAGCCGTCACGGCGGATATCAACATCCATATACTCGGAGCTGTACTGGGTTGAACAAAGACCGAGACCGTTCATACCAAGGGAAAATTCGTAGCTTTCACCCTCGTTGTTATTATACTTACCGCCGGCATAGAGTTCGCAGAAAACCAGTTCCCAGTTGTAGCGCTTTTCGTTTTCGTTGTAGTCAACGGGAATTCCTCTGCCGTGATCTTCAACCTCAATTGAACCGTCGGAATAGCGTGTAACTGTGATTTTTTTACCGTAACCCTCTCTCGCCTCGTCTATTGAGTTTGAAAGAATCTCAAACACGGAGTGCTGACAGCCGTCAATACCGTCCGAGCCGAAAATTACGGCAGGACGCTTGCGGACACGGTCGGCACCCTTTAGCGTTGTGATACTGGTATTATCATAATCGGTGGTTTTCTTTCTTGGCATTTTACTCTTCCTTTATCATTTTTCACCACGCAGTTTTTTGATTTTATCACGCAGATATGCGGCGTGTTCAAATTCAAGCAACTTTGCGGCAGCTTTCATTTCCTTTGTCAGTTTTTCTATCAACTGTTGTTTTTGTGCCTTTGAAAGCTTTTTTGTATTCTTAAATTCACTGTCATCGTGAGTAGAAATTTCAAGTATATCGCTGACCTTTTTGACAATAGTCTTTGGGACGATGCCGTGCTCAACATTATATTTATTCTGAATTTCACGGCGGCGCTGTGTTTCGGTTATTGCAACCTTCATTGACGGTGTTACGCTGTCGGCATACATAATAACCGTACCCTCGCTGTTTCGTGCGGCTCTGCCGGCAATCTGAATAAGCGAACGGGTTGAACGGAGAAATCCCTCTTTGTCGGCGTCAAGTACGGCAACAAGAGAAACCTCGGGAATATCAAGTCCTTCACGCAGAAGGTTGATTCCGACAAGAACATCAAATTCTCCGAGTCTTAAATCACGGACAATCTCCATTCTTTCAACGGTGTCAATGTCATGGTGCATATAACGAACCCTGATACCCAGCTTTTCAAGATATGCGGTAAGGTCTTCCGCCATTTTCTTGGTAAGGGTTGTAACAAGTGTTCTTTGATTTTTGGCTGTACGGATATTGATTTCGGACACAAGGTCATCAAGCTGACCTTCGGTTGGTCTTACCGAAATTTCAGGATCAAGAAGTCCTGTAGGTCTGATAATCTGCTCTGCAACAACAGCCGATTTTTCAAGCTCAAAATCGCCCGGCGTTGCGCTTACATAAACAGCCTGATTTATTTTTGAATAGAATTCGTCAAAGTTGAGCGGACGGTTATCAAGTGCAGACGGAAGTCTGAAACCGTAGTCAATAAGGCTCTTTTTTCTTGCATAGTCACCCGCAAACATTCCCCGTACCTGTGGAAGCGTTACATGGGACTCATCGACAAAGAGCAGAAAATCATCGGGGAAATAGCTTAAAAGCGTGTACGGCGATGAGCCCGGCGCTCTGCCCGACATTATTCTTGAATAGTTCTCGATACCCGTACAAAATCCGATTTCCTGCAACATTTCCATATCGTACCTTGTACGCTGTTCAAGTCGTTGTGCCTCAAGGAGCTTTCCGTTTTCACGAAAATATGCAAGTCTTTCCTCAAGCTCCCTGTCAATTTCCGCAAGAGCCTTTTTCATCTTATCTCCCGACACAATGTAGTGTGACGCAGGATAGATTGCGGCATGTTTCAGAATCGCTTTGAGTTCACCCGTAAGCGGATTGATTTCGGAAATTCTGTCAATTTCATCTCCGAAAAATTCAACGCGGATTATAGAATCGTTTGATGCGGCAGGGAAAATTTCAACCACATCACCACGAACCCTGAATTTATTACGGGTAAAGCTTACATCATTGCGTTCATACTGCAGTTCAACAAGCTTTTTTACAAGCTCATCACGGGACTTTTCCATTCCGGGACGGAGTGAGATTACCATATTACGGTAGTCAATAGGATCGCCCAGGCTGTATATGCAAGAAACCGAGGCAACAATAATTACATCTCGTCTTTCGGAAAGCGCAAGCGTTGCGCTGTGGCGGAGTTTATCAATCTCATCATTGATTGAACTGTCTTTTTCAATATAAGTATCCGTCTGTGCAACATATGCCTCAGGCTGATAGTAATCGTAGTATGACACAAAATATTCAACCGCATTTTCCGGAAAGAACTCTTTGAACTCACTGCAAAGCTGAGCCGCAAGAGTTTTATTGTGTGCAAGCACAAGTGTCGGTCTTTGAACCCTCTGAATAACATTTGCCATTGTAAAAGTTTTACCCGAACCCGTTACACCGAGAAGAGTCTGTTCACGGTTGCCTGCATTTATACTGTTTACAAGCTTTTCGATTGTCTGCGGCTGGTCGCCTGTCGGCTGATATTTTGAATGAAGTTTAAATTCCATAATACACATCACATTCCAAATACGGATTTTTTATTATGTTTCCTGTTACAAGGCTCTTTATTACAAAAGTCCTGTAACAGAAAACATATCCGAACAAAATTTCGATTTTAATTATAGAACAGATGTTTTAAATTGTCAAATGTTTCTTTTAAAGAACATTATTACTTTTCATAATAGAAGATGTTCCCCGCAAGCCTGCTTTCACGGAGAGAAACATAATCATCATCGGTTATTATGAAATGGTCGATAAGCTCAACTCCGACAGTTGCAAGCGTACTCTTCAAAACTATTGTTGTGTCAAGGTCACTTCCCGAAGGCAGAGCCGTTCCGCTGGGATGATTATGTGCTATAAACGCAGTTTTGGCATTGTGACGAAGTGACAAATCAACAATTTTTCTGACGGGCATATCGGATGAATTGAGTGAACCTTTTGAAATTATATCAAAATAAATCATCTTGCCCTTTGCATCACCGAGCATGAGAGCGACACATTCGTTTGTTCGACCGATAAATTTTGCTTTAAATATTTTACCGAGATTTTCATAGTCGATGATATTATCATGCGACATCTTTGATTCGGTATAAAGCCTTGCCATTTCGGGCAACATTTTGAGCAATGCGGCGGCATTTTCAGACAGACCAAATTCCTTCATAAGCTCGTCAATCGGAGCGTCACACACTCCGCCGACAGTGATATAACGATCAAGCAGACGATGTGCAAGAGGATTTGTATCCTTTCTCGGAATAGCATAGTAAAGGAACATTTCAAGAGCCTCGTGCGTTTCAAACACATCAAAGCCGTTTTCTATGAACTTTTTACGCATTCTTTCACGATGACCGCTGTGTTCGTTATCGGTTGTCCGTGCCATATTATCCCCACCGCAAAATAAGTTTTTTCAAACTTTGGGGGCGGATAAAACCGCCCCGACTGATTAATATTAATAATTAAAAGCTGTTATTCCTTCACGCCGTACTGCTCATAGTAAGCGTCAATAGCGGCTTTGAGCTTGTCGTCAATAATAACCTTGCCCTTGTATTCCTTGTTGTAAAGGTGTTCAACAACCTCTGCCATTGTTACGATTGCAGTTGTTTTAAGGCCGTACTTTTCTTCGATCTCGGAAAGTGCGCTCTTTGTACCCTTGCCACGCTCCATACGGTCAACGGAAACAACAAGACCGATTGGGTTTACATCGCCCTGAGCCTTGATAATCGGGAGAGTTTCTTCAATTGAAGTGCCTGCTGTTGTAACATCTTCGATGATAACAACCCTGTCACCGTCATTGATAGGACTGCCGAGAAGAATGCCCTTGTCGCCGTGATCCTTAACTTCTTTTCTGTTTGAGCAATAACGGATATCCTGACCGTATTTTTCGCTGATTGCGATAGTTGCGGCAACAGAAAGCGGAATGCCCTTGTATGCAGGTCCGAAAAGAACATCAAAATCAAGACCGAACTTGCTGTTGACAGCCTCTGCATAATACTGACCGAGACGGCGGAGCTGGGCGCCTGTTCTGTAGAAACCTGTGTTTACGAAGAAAGGAGTTTTTCTTCCGCTCTTTGTAACAAAATCGCCAAATTTGAGAACCTGACAATCAACCATAAATTCAATGAATTCCTTTTTGTAAGCTTCCATCAATAAAACCTCCGATACAAAATAGCTTTCGGACAAACATCTGTAATATCCGACACTTTTACATAATTTAACATTGTAAATTCTACCACAATATCTCGTTTTTGTAAATGACAGTTACACAGCTGTAATCAATCGTAATGTTATGTTAAAACAGAAAAAGACTTCGCAACAGAGTACGAAGTCTTTTTTGATATAACTTTAATTACCACTCAGAGCAAATCTGCCAGTTATCCAAAGATGTCGCAAATTCGCTTTCATTTTTTACGATTCCACGGGAATAAAAATATATACTCGGATCAACAATATATTTTTGTATAAGAGTAGCATCTTTAACACTTACCGAATACGAATCCACATTTACCTTTGCCCTTAATTCTTGTGCACCGGTAAAGTTTACCTCACCAACTATATATTTTTGAATTAATGTAGCATCCGATACGCTGACAACACTGTCTCTGTTTACATCACCCTGAATAATATCTTTACAAGTCATTTCATTGTAGATGTACAGTAGCTCATAGAAGCACTTACTTATATACTTCTGTTGTTTAACTGTATAATCATAATCATATACACTACCCCATTTGGCAGGTTCTAAATCAGGATCAATCACCCTTAATGCCTGAAGAAGGTTATCTCGCTTTTCGATAAACGTATTCCACTGTTCGTCAGTGTACCAATTATTATAGTTTTGCTCGTGTACTGCAACATAACAGGTTTGTTCAGCATAACAAGGACTTATCCATGGATTTTCATAAAATTCTTTTGTTTCGTCATACTTGTTTTGCAATTCAACGGCGGTTACTTCTCCCTTTTCGTACTTGTACGCTACATCAAGAAGTTCATCTGCTAAATCACCGGATTTATTATAATAATTTCCTGCATAAGGTCTTTTACAACCGGTCGACATAAGATCATTGATAATATGTTGTGCATAGATTTCGCACTCACTGACATCAATTTCATCATCCGAAACAGCAGAAACCGGCAGAATTGTTATACTTGAAATTAACACAACTGCAATCAGCAAAGCGCTTAATCTCTTTTTAATACTCATAATAATCTCCTTTCAAAAAATAAAAAAGTAAACTCACGACCATACAATAAATCGATTATAATTTTATTGTATCATTTAAGACAGCGATATCTAATTTCATTTTCATAATATCACTTTCAACAATATTTGTCAATAATTACAAGAATAAATTTTTGGACATTAAAAAATTTATTTAATCAAACAAAATTATACACCAATTCTTTTGCCGCAAGCGACAAAATTACGCTTGACTTTATAGAACAAGTGTTCTATAATTGAATAAAAACAAATGTTCGAGGTGATGCGTTGTGAATATTAATTGTGCCGTTGACAAAAGCAAATATAAAAAAGACAGGGTTATTCTTCACAGCGACTGTAACGGATTTTATGCGAGCGTTGAGTGTTTGCATCATCCCGAAATCAGAAACAAACCTGTTGCCGTGAGCGGTGATGCGGAAAATCGGCACGGAATTATTCTTGCTAAAAATGAGATTGCGAAGAAGTATAATATAAAAACAGGTGAGGCAATCTGGCAGGCAAACCAGAAATGTCCCGACCTCATAACCGTTCCTCCCCACTTTGATTTGTACAAGCGATTTTCAAAAATGGCGAGGAGAATTTACAGTGAATACACCGACAAAATCGAGCCGTTCGGACTTGACGAGGCATGGCTTGATGTTACCGACAATAAGAATATGAACGGCAAAGAGATTGCACTCGAAATTAATCGCCGTATAAAGCAGGAACTCGGAATAACCGTAAGCATCGGAGTCAGCTTTAATAAAATTTTTGCCAAATTCGGAAGTGACTATAAAAAGCCTGACGCTATAACGGAAATCACACGGAAAAATTACAGAGATATTGTGTGGAACTGTCCTGCAAAAGACCTTTTGTATGTTGGCAGAGCAACGGGCAGAAAGCTTGAATCTATCGGCATTTATACGATTGGAGATATCGCAACCGCAGATGTTACACTGTTGCGGTCATATCTTGGAAAATGGGGCGACCTAATTTACGGCTTTGCAAACGGATACGACTCTTCCCCTGTTGCCCATATGAACGAAAACAGCGAGGTAAAGTCAATCGGTAACTCAACCACAACGCCGAAAGATATGGTAACCTTTAACGATGTAAAACAGGTTATATTCGTTTTGTGTGACAGCGTTTGCAGAAGAATGCGTGAACAGGGTTTTATGGCAAAAACGGTTTGCATTACGATTCGTGACAACGAGCTGATGTCATTCAACCGACAGCACACAACGGAAATCCACACAAATCTTACAAAGGATATAACAAATACGGCTATTGAGCTTTTCAAAAAAAGCTATAAAATGGAAAAACCGCTGAGAAGTATCGGGGTAAGCGTTACGGATTTTATTCACGATGATCAGCCGCACCAGATGAGCCTTTTGCGTGATGAAAAGCGACTTATTCAGAACGAACAGCTTGACAAAACACTTGACAGATTAAAAAAGCGATTCGGCAATTATGCTGTTCGCCCTGCCGTTTTGCTCGATGACAAGGAGCTTTCGGATTTTAACCCAAAGGAGGATCATACAATTCATCCTGTCGGATATTTATGATAACGATGCATCTTAGGCGAAAAATTAAAGATGTTTCTCTGATTTTAAGGGAGGTAACAAGCTATGAAAAAGTATGTTAAAGTTACTGCCACATTTGATTGTGACGGAGATCTTATCCCCGAATATATTGTGTGGGATGACGGAAGGAAATACCGCATTGACAAAATTTCCGATGTGCGGTATGCGGCGTCTCTCAAAGCAGGCGGTGCGGGAATACGCTACACCTGCCATATTCTCGGCAAAGAACGATATCTGTTTTTGGAGGAAAACAGGTGGTTTGTCGATGCCAAACAATAAGCGGAGGATTATATGCATAAGGTCAAAGCAAAGGGAATTTTATCTGCCGCAAACGGCATGAACATTTACAGAGGATGTCAACACGGATGCATTTATTGTGACGCACGCAGTAAATGCTATCAGATGAATCACCGATTTGAAGATATTGAGGTGAAAGAAAATGCCCCGGAATTGCTTGAAAACGCTTTAAAAAGGAAACGCAGAAAATGTATGATTGGTACGGGTGCGATGAGCGATCCGTACATTCCCCTTGAAAAAGAACTGAAACTGACACGAAGATGTCTTGAAATAATCAACCGCTACGGATTCGGTATAACCGTACATACAAAATCGGCATCTGTTATGAGAGATATTGACCTGTTTACGAAAATAAACGATAAAAGCAAGGCTGTGTTACAGATGACGCTTACAACGGCAGACGAAAGCCTTTGCAGAATAATTGAACCGAATGTTTCCGTTACTAAAGAAAGATTTGAAACACTCAAGGCATTTCACGAAAACGGTATTCCGAGTGTTGTGTGGTTTTCTCCGTTTTTACCGTTTATAAATGATACGAAAGAAAATATTGACGGACTTTTAAAGTATTGCATTGACGCAAAGGTTAGTGGAATAATATGCTTTGGCATAGGTCTTACTCTGCGTGACGGTGACAGAGAATATTTTTACAGCCGGCTTGACAAACACTTTCCGAATATGAAAGAACGATACATTTATACATACGGAAATTCATATCAGCTTACGAGCGGTAACAATAATGTTCTGATGAACAGGATTTCAGAAGTTTGCAGAAATCACGGAATTATGTTCGGAGTTGAAAATGTGTTTTCGTATTTGCATAAGTTCGAAAGCAAAACCGAACAGCTAAGTCTGTTTGACGGAATATAGAAAAATAAAAAAGATATACGGCAGAAAATTTTACCGTATATCTTTTGTTTTTTAAGTATTCACTGTTTTACAAATGTGATTTCATAGTCGTTATATTTAAGCACAACAGCCGAAACTTTACCGTTCTTTTGTGTGAGTGCGGCGGAAGTATTTGTTCCGTCATCAAATGACAAATTGACTTTGTCCGAAGCTGACACGGTATATTTTCCGCTGTGAGTTCCATCATCCGGACTTCCCGGCGAAAGCCATAAAGTAAAAGTGCCGTCATCGGAAAATGACATAGAACCCTGATAAGCGCTGTAATTTGTGTTGTAAACCTCACTCATTTCAACCTCATCACCGCTCGCATTCTTAGCACCTTCAGGAATCCATGCAGATGAGGTAAGCTCGGCGGTTACTGACGGTGAAAGCACATTAACGGCAACGATTGCCGCAATGATAAATACGCAGGCGGCAATAACCGATGAAACAATTGCTGTTGTTTTCTTTTTCTTATTCTTCTTTTTTACAGCCCTGTTAGCCTCAAATTTTGCATAGTCAGGCTTTTTAACAGATTTTTTACTCATTTAATCACCGATATTTTACTTAAAAGATACAATAATTCCGCCGTAGTTTACGGTAATTTCAGCAGGAACATCACCGTTCCATTTGGTTACGGCAGCAATAACATTTTTATCGTTGGAATATGTTATTACAACGGAGTCGCCCTCAACTATGTACGCACCCGAATTTGCCGATGCACTTGTGATTCCGTCAATGAATGTTCCGTCCTCATTAAAAGTAAATCCACCGCCTGAATAAGCAGAACCGAAAAGATCTCTCAAAGAATATTCTTCAGAAGAATTTTCGTCTTTTGCATAGTACGGAATAAGAGTTGCACTGAATTTTGGCTTTTGCTCCTCTCCGCTGATTGTCGGAACAACAATTTCACTGTCATTTGAAGATGTTTCGGCTGTGTATCCCTGTTCTGTCGGCTCTTGTGAAGCTTCACCTGATTTGGTTGCAGACTGTGTGGTTTCGGACACAGAGTCGGAAACATTCTGTGTTGAGTTTGTATTATCGGCGGTTGTTGAAGCAGCCACAGTCGGTACTGTTGTTGCCGAATTATTATTTTTACCCGAAAGATTCATAAACAGGATAACCGCACCTGCAATTACTGCAACAAGTACAACAACACAAATAATTATTATCAATGATTTTTTTGAACTTTTAACTGCGTGTTTACCGCTCATTTTGCGTTCTTCCTTTCTTCAGCCTCTTTTTTAAGCTTTAAAAGATAACTTCTTTTCATCATTTTTCCGTTATAGAAAATAAATTCATCACCGTCAGCCGATTCATCAATTTCAAGATCCGAATAATCTTCTGCAACAGGCTCTTCATCATCACGGAACTGACCTTTGCGTCTGTTCTCCATTTTCTTATCAATTGTCTTGCTCTTTGAATCCTTGTCAACAATCATTGAATACATATTCTTATAAACTGCAGAATTGATTATAAAAGATAAAATTGACGGAACAATGAACAATGCAAGAACAATTGTGAAAATGATGAGCAGTACCGGAGTAAAACTGCACATAAGCACTGTTGCACAAACGAGAAATAAAATAAGAATTCCGAAAACTGCAAACAGATTGTGTTTAAGCTCACCGATTGTCATAAGTGCGCTGTTTTTGTAAATATCCTTCATCTTGATATCAAAAGTAACCGTCATAGGCGGAACATAGAAGAACATAAACAGAAAGAAAATTGCAATTAAAATACAAATAACAAGCGGAACATAAAACATTCCGTTCTTTGAACCGAGTCCGAGATAAAGCACAATTGAGTAGTAGCTGATAAAAACAGCGGCATACATCACAACGCCGTGTATAAGAAATCTGAGCAGATTTTCCTTTATTCCGCCGATGAAATTTGAGAAAACATCAACATTTTCCTCTCCCCTTACCATATGGGAAGTAACCTGAGTTACGCCGGCATAAAACGGAAAAAGCGGAATTATCGTAAGAAAATATATAAACATTGAATTAAGACCCGTAATGGTATTAATCAAAAAGAAAATTCCGAATATTACGGCAAACGGCAATGCAAAAAGCACATTCGTTAGCAAAAGTCGTGGTAAATTGTGAAACAATGACGAGAAAAATCCTGTCAATGCTACAGCGTTCTTTTCCGATGCCATAGCGCCCTCCAAAATTAAAAATTGAACGCTCCCGAAAACAAGCACCACAAAGCCGTGTCCAGCAAGGTTGAACAAAAGGTCATTATGAGTGCCGAAACAGATCGGGAACAAAAATCAATCACCTCATTTTTCAAAGAATTTGTTTGATGAGAATGACCGATTAAGCTGAAAAACATCTGTTTTGAAATTTCAAAAGCATATGCCGACAGCTTTACAAGTGCCAGACAGAACAAAAATGTTCCCGGCAACACAACGAGCAGATAAAAACCTGCTCCTTTAAGTGAATATGTAATAATAAGATATGCCGCAGTAAGTCCTGTTCCAAAGCCTTTAAATGCTGAAACAAACGGCAAAAACGGTATTCCCCACGGTGCAAGTCCCAAGAGGAATACAACCGTGAGAAATATAAAATCAGATGCAAAGCAGGCACAAAATGTGCTGACGGCATTCTGACCGAGCCTCGCATCAAGATTTGTAGTAAACAGAAAATCAAGGGAATCAAGCATTTGCTTATCGGCTTTTGACGCATAAATTGAACCGAAAACAAGTCCGATAAGAAAAGCCGAAACAAAGATAAGCACCACGGAATATCTCCTTATAAAAAATCTGACATCAGACGGTGAAATTCCCTTTGATCTGCGAAAAAGATAACGCTTTTTAAAAGAAAATACAATGCTTTTCATAAAATACATTCCTCTCATTGGTTGTCCGTTAAAATATATGAGGAATGTATTCATTTTATGTTAAGGCAAAATTATTTGCCAAGCTCCTCTGCCCTCTTTGTACAAGCGTCCATGCCGTCAAGAACAGCCTCATAGAAGCCGTGTTCTTTAAGCTTATCCATAGCGGCAATTGTTGTGCCTCCCTTTGAGCAAACCCTGTCTATGAGTGTTTCAACAGGCTCACCGCTATCACGGAGCATTGCTGCCGAACCCTCAAGAGTTGCACAGACAAGGTTCATGGCCTTGTCATAGTCGATTCCGCAATTCTTTGCGTAATCAGCCATAGCCTTTGCAAAAAGATAAATATAAGCAGGGCTGCTGCCGTTTACCGCAATTATTTCATTCATATGGCTTTCGTCAATATATTCGCAAACACCGCTGCCTGCAAACATATTGTAAACGATTGTTTTGTCATCATCGCTGATATTCTCAGACGGACAAAGGGCTGTTGCACCCTTTTTGAGCAAGAGAGGCGTATTAGGCATAACCCTTACAACAGGGCAGTCACACTCAAGACCTTTTCTTACATATGCAATAGATATGCCTGCGGCAATTGATACTACGGTTTTGGCTGTTGTAATGCTGTTTTTGAGGGACTCAAGAACTTCGGGATAATTCTGCGGCTTGACTGCAAGAACAACAATTGAACTGTTCTTTGCTATTTCATCGGCAGATGTCATTACATTTGCACCCATATTTTTCATAGCGGCACACTTTTCTTCGCTTACATCAAAAACATTGATAAAATCAGCCTTGCCGTCGTTTTGTGCCATAAGTCCTTTTATAATGGCTGTTGCCATATTGCCTGCGCCTATGAAACCTATTTTTTTCATTTTAAGACCTTCTTTGCAAAAATTAATATCAGATACCGAAACTCGGGTTTGAGTAACATGAGAAATGGAATTTGTGATAATTGTGCTGACCGTCACGGTCATAATCGCCGTAGAGGAAGGTTTCCGCCTCGTCAACTCTTCTGTACAAAAGTCCCCAATAGCAAGAACCTGCCGCATGGTGATACTGCAAAAGTGCATCAATGAGGTTCTGCTTATTGACATTATTCAAATCTCTTGAACCGCCCGAAGCAGAAACATAGTCCTTGTGGATATATCCTGTTGTGCCGTTCGAAAGCTTAACTTTATACCAGTTTGTGTTATAACGCTTGCCGTCAACAAATTTAAGTTTTGTTCCGTAGTTCATACGGGTAACAACGGAGTAGTTAGTTCCTGCACCTCTTCTGAGGTTTACATCTGAACCTGTAACCGTACCCGAAGCGCCTGCTTTGATAGTACCGCTTGAACCTGTGTTCAAGAGAACAGACTGAAGTTCGGAATCATTGTAGAACACACCGCTGCCTACATTGTATGCAAAGCACACAAGTGCGTCAAACTGTCGCTGATTGAACTTTATGCCGTTGTTTACAAGGTAGGAATTTGTTGTGGTGGTATATCCGCCCTTGTTCACGGTCTGGCAAAGATAAGCATATGCCTGATTTGAAGTTATGTTGTTGTAGAACTGTTCGCCTGAAATTACAACCTTGCCGTAACCGAGTGTAGGATCGGTTGTAATGCTGTCTGCTGTGACTTTCGAGAGAAATCCCTCATAGTTTGCAATAAGCTTGATTACCTCGTCACTCGCTCTGCGCTCGGCACAAGCTGTGGTGGTTTTATTAGTTGTTGAGGTTACAAACACCTCGCCCTCACCGCCGCCTGCCGTGGTGTAATACTTTGATTCGGTTTTAAATTTAGAATATGCTTTTACAGACCATTTGCCTGATTTTGAAAGCTTTTGTGTACCTGTCCAGATATAGGAGTTACCGTCTTTAACCTTGCTTGTTGCGGTTACCTTATAAGAGGTTGAGCCGTTTGTAACTACAAAATACACGCCTACCCTGCCTGTGTCGGTAATAGCCTTAAAGCTTACATTTGAATTAAGCGGAGCGGAGTTTGGTGACGCATAGCAGAAACGCACGCTTTCCCTCGGCATAACATGGATAAGACAGGTTGCCGCACCGTATGATGTTGAGGCAGTGATTGTTACATAGCCCTTGCCTACCGTGTCAACTACACCGTTCTTAACTGTTGCGATTTTCGTATTTGAACTTGACCATGTGACACCGCTTGTTCTTGATTTCAAAAGCATTGACTTCTGCCACGGAAGATTCACATTACTGTTGGATATATTTACAGATGAGCCGGATTTTACAGTAATTTTGCAGGTTGCAGAATGCGAACCGCTTTTCGCAGTAATTGTTGCAGAGCCTGCTTTCTTGGCTGTTACAATACCTCGAGAGTCAACGGTTGCAACTCCTGTATTTGAGCTTGACCATGAAACACTTCCCGACGCTGTTGCAGTAATTGCAAATCTGTTGCCTGTGAAAATTGATTTGCTTGATACGGAAAGTTTAACAGATGAACCTGTTGACGGTTTTGCGGTTGTAGGCCGAGTCGTTGTAGGCTGTGTCTGACCGTTCATCTTAACATAGTCTTTCTTTACATAGCCTGTTTTTGAATTTGATGTAAGCTTAATATTATACCAATCATTGTTATAAAGCTTTGTGCTTACAAAAGTAACCTTTGTATTTACTCTCATACAATCAACAACCGAATAGCTTGTACCGGCACCGCTTCTGAGATTTACATAATCGTCTGTTATATAACCGCTTACGGTTGACGCTGACGCAGTCGGATGAGTTACAGGTTTGGTTGCCTTTGTTGTAGGTTGTGTTGCCTTTGTTGCAGGTTGGGGTGAACTGTTCATTTTTACATAGTCTTTCTTTATGTAACCTGTTTTAGCAGTTGAAGTAACCTTAACCTTATACCAGGCGGAGTTGTAGAGTGAAGTGCTTACAAAAGTAAGCTTAGTGTTCTTTCTCAGGCAACCAACAACAGAATAATTTGTGCCTGCTCCGCTTCTGAGATTCACATAATCGTCAGAAACATAACCTGTTACGCTTGATGCCGTTGTCGAAGAACTTACGGCAACATATTCCTTTGTAACATAGCCTGTCTTTGAATTTGATTTAAGCTTGATTTTGTACCACTTTGAGTTATAGAGCTTTCCGTCAACAAAAGTAAATTTTGTGTTCTTTGCCATACAGGTTATAACCGAATAATTCGTGCCTGCACCGCTTCTCAGATTTACATACGACGCATTTATATAGCCTGATGCGCCTGCTGATACGCTTGCGGAAACCTCCTCGGTTGATTGAGCCGCATTAGCCGAAAATGCAGTTATTGCAACAGCACCTACCGATACTGCCATAAGAACCACAAGGGCTATGCAGACTATGCGAACAAACAATTTTTGCTTTTTCATTTAAGTACACCTTCTCAAAACTTCTTTGAATTATAATTACTTGTGAAAATTACCGAATATTTTTCCTCTTAATCTGCGAACATACTGCATAACAAATACGGTAATTGCATAATCATAGAGCAAAAAGAAAATATTTCCGGCAATCAAAAATGCCCACGGAACATAAAAACCGAAAACGGTAAATTCATCTGTCGGAATTGACAACAGCCATGTTGCGACAAAGAACGAACCGATGGCGGCAACATTAAATACCGCAAACTTGAGTATGTATTGAACTGCCCTGTTTTTGATTTTAAATTCAAAAGCGCCCTTTAAAATGGGATAATAGCCGAAAAGTGCAATGAAATATATAACAGCCTCTTTATCGCCGGCAAGGAGCGTTGAAAGCACGGCAGTTACACAAAACACACCGATTGCCCATCCATAGCCGTATTCAACAACTATGCAGGAAATGAGAATTCCTGCAAGACAGGGCAAAGCGTATGTTCCGATTGGAACGAGAGATGTCATCATCATAAAAACGAGTGAGAGCGCCGCAATAATTCCGCAAACCGCAATACGCATTGTCCCCTTTTTGATACCGTTTTTCTTCATATTAACATCCCATTCTGCAACAATCACACAAGCAGTTTGCACACATCATTCCTGCACAAATATCGCAGAAGGATGAACCTGTTGCGTTAGGATTTGTTTGAGTATAACCGCCGTAGTTGTATGCCCTCTGGCTCTGCATATTGTTAAGAGCGGCTCGGTATTCCGTGTTGTTGGGATCCATATTGCACGCAGTTGTGAAATATGAAAAAGCCTGTTCAGACCAACCTCTGCGGTATGCAATCATGCCCTTGAGATAATGCCATTCGGCGGTTCTCATTGACTGTGCTGTGTTTTCAAGAATCTGATCAGCCTGATCAAGAAGTCCTCTCTGAATGTAAATTCTTACATTGTAGAACTGTGAGCTTGAAGAATTTGCGTTATATGACGAACTGCCTGTTGAGCCTGTACCCTTACCCTTCTGACGCATCTGATTAATCATATCGTATGCCTCATTAATCTCCTTCATTTTCTGCTCCGCAACATCCGCAAGAGGGCTGTCGGTGTAGTTATCGGGATGATATTTTTTAGCAAGGTTTCTGTACGCTGCTTTTACTTCTTCATCGGTAGCTGTTTCAGACACACCGAGAACCTCATAAGGATTATTCATTATTGACCTCCGTATCAAGTTTGCTTGTTACTCTGTTTTGTGATGCTGGGAATCCCAAAAGCATCATATTATCTAAAATCCCCTTAAAATCGGTAAAGTTCAAAAGATTGTAGGCATCATATGCCCTTGCAAGTGACTGATTCAGCACCGCTTTTATAAAATCCGATGATTTTACCTCACCTGTTTTCTTGTTTACAAACGGATTAAATCCGTTTGATTTGATATCTTTTTCTATGTCATCTGCGGCATCGACAAGATAAATCCACCTGCCGATATGATAGCCAAATTCATAGAGAACTCTTTTTTGAATTTCATCATGAGCCTCAGCCGACAATACAGCAGCGAGCATTAATGCCGTTGGATGAGCCGACATATCTACAGACGGCTTTTCCGAATGCTCAGCATCATACTGCATCTTCATCATATCAGAAACCGCTTTGTCCATATCGGGATACTTATCTGCCGCCTTTTTCCTCTGATGAGAAAAGAAAGGCTTTATGATTCTGCACAAAAGCTTTTTAAAAAATCCGCTGTCCTGAATATCATCAATGATTTTATAATAAACCGATATCATTGAAAATGCGGCAGCCTTTCTGTATGCGTCACCGGAATCTGTTGCAAACTTGCATTTTTTAAGAGGATTACAGGTGCATCTGCCGTCTTTAAAGCCTTTGCATGAACGGTTAAGCGACATTAAAAGCATTGCATAAAATGTGCAGTCATAGCTTAGCGTAAATCTTGTAAACACGGAGTAATCCTTACCCATTTGCCTGCAAAGACCGCAATACACAGCCTTATAAGCCTCGGATTCACGAACAAGCAGTTCGCTCTTTTGAATCTGCAAATAACCAAACACGGATTTTCTCCTTTATACAATAATACATAGTATATTGTACAACAAAACAGAGTTAAAAGCAACAGAATAACGGTATATTCTTTGGATAATCAGCCAAAATGAGCTAATTAACGGGAAATGTTGCAAAAATTTTCTTCTCATATTATAATCATAGTGGAGATGTTCTCTTCTGTTAAGAATTGAATGTCAAAAATTATTTGCAAAACTAAAAAGGAATTTGCATATTATGAATGTTTACGATTTTGACAAAACGATTTACTACGGGGACTCAACAGCCGACTTCTATTTATTCTGCCTTAAAAGGCATAAAAAAATACTCACTCTTGCCCCATCGCTTTTGGGAGCATTTTTAAAATTCTATGTATTCAAAAAAGGTACAAAAACTGATTTTAAAGAAAAAATGTACAGATTTCTTACCTATTGCGATACTGAAAAGGATGTAAATGATTTCTGGAAGGAATACATAGGAAATATAAAACCGTTTTACCTTAAGCAAAAGAAAGATGATGATGTAATTATTTCGGCGTCACCCGAATTTTTGCTGAAACCCGTTTGCAAAAGGCTCAAAATAAAAAACCTTATGGCGTCAAAGGTAGATATGCACAGCGGAAAATATTCGGGTGTAAACTGTCACGGCAAGGAAAAGGTAAAACGATTTTATGAGGCTTTTCCTGACGGAAAAATTGACAATTTTTATTCGGACAGTTACAGTGATTCGCCGCTTGCGGAAATTGCAAAAAAAGCTTTTATGGTTGACGGCGACAAGGTTGAAGGTTGGATATTCTTTAAATAATTTTTACGGAGCAGAAATCTGTTCCGTATTTTTATTTTTTCGGGTTACCAAAACATTGAGCCGTGTTTGTTTGTGTCCGACAAGTGTTTCAGCGGTTTTACCCGTTGAAATAGAAAAATTGCTATATGTCATACTTCCGTCCTCGCCAATATGGCTTGTTCATCGTCATACTTTCATCAACGCTCTTCCTAAAAACAGTTGTTTTCTTCTATCCACTTTTATTTTTACGGTTACTCTCTCCCCGTCATATTCACTAATACAAATTGATATAACGGTAACTTGCGAGTGACGGTGATTGCTATATGTCAAACTTCCGTCCTCGCCAATGTGGCTTGTTCATCGTCATACTTTCATCAACGCTCTCCCTAAAAACAGTCCACCGGACTGTTTTCTTAACGGTCGCTTTTAAGTCCCGTCATCGCTTGCTTGCAAAATAGAAAAGACTTGATACACAAGGTATCAAGTCTTTTCTATGGTGCGAGTGACGGGACTT
>ULVR01083536.1_pt1 | contig 29391 bp, 25 predicted proteins | sample 1959601 | NCBI WGS metagenome assembly ULVR01 (sample SAMEA4835791, study PRJEB28245) | human gut metagenome | biome: gut microbiome; material: fecal sample | place: Denmark | collected 2008
AGAGTAGGGTACTCTGCGATATATGTGGCTTTTAAGTCATAATGGGGTGCTGAACAAAAAAGTGAGGGTGACATATGATTGTTCGAGTCGGTCTGCTTGACAAAAGTGATGATTATATTTCAAGACTTGCCAATTATCAAAATGTACATTCCAATGAAGCGGTACAGTTTGAAATTTATCTTTTTACGGAAGAACAGATGCTGCGCCGACAGATAGGACGCGGCGGGCGAATAGACGTGTTGATTGCGGAAGAAGAACTGCTACAGTCGCCAGAAGAGTACGCACGCAGTATGGAGCTTGCGTTCTGGAGCGAGGATAAGCACGAGCAGATGCGCGATGGCTGCCCTGTGATATGCCGTTACCAGAAGGCCAGCGACATCTTTCTTACTATTCAAGGACTTGCCTCCAAACGCGGCAAAGGTTCCTCAAGCTATGCGCTGCAGGAAAATGGAAAAATCTGCCTGTTCCTTGGCGGTGCGGGTGGTGCGGGCTGTAGCACAGTAGCAATGGGCTGCGCTGCTGCACTGGCTGCACAGGGGCGGAACACTATTTATTTCAGCCTGAAACAGAAAGAAGAAAACGGACAATTCCGGGTAAGCGGCAGTTCGCTGACCGATGTGATGTATGAAATCGGTATGTGGCAGCAGCTGGGCGGCACCGATCAGGGGCAGCTGCAGATGAAGCTGCAAAGCATGCTCCGCAAGGACGATGAAACTGGTGTATATTCTTTTGCACCCTTTGACCTGCCGGTGAGCGCAATGAACTTTGGCCCTGATGATATGCAGGCTTTGCTGCACGCGGTCGGAGGCTTGTGCGAGAGGTGTGTGGTGTGTGCAGACAGCTACCTTTCCTCAACGTTGCTGCGGGGCATCCGCCTTGCGGACTGGGTGGTAGTAGTGAGCGACAGCACCTCGGCAGGTAACGAAAAAACAAAGAAGTTGTTGAACTCGTTGGAAGCAATCGACAGCATGGATGAAAAGCTGATTGAAGGCAGCGTGGGAGTCGTCTACAACAAGTTCGGCTCGGCTGGTCAGAAGATGGAACTGCCCAAGTATGCCTGTGAACTTGGTACGATCCCGCGCTATCAGAATGCGGAGAAAAAACGCATCGTTCAGGAGTTACGGGTCAGCAGTGTCTATTCACAGCTGAACAACTGACAGTGTGGGGGAATGGCAGATGACGACAGAGGAATTAAAGGCACTCCGAAGCAGAGTTCTGGACGCCATCAACCGGGAGCTGCAGCCTACCCGGATGAACGACGAGGAACTGCTGAAGGCAATCACGGCTCTGGTGGAACGGGAAGGAAGGGGTGGATACCTGCTCCCAATCCAGAAGATGGACACCGTCAACGGCATTTATAAAATGTACCGTGGTCTGGGCGGCCTGCTGGATTCCATTCTTGCAGATGAAAATGTGACAGAAGTGATGATCAATGGTCCCGACAACATCTTTGTGGAGCGCAGCGGCCGTCTGACACGGGTGGACAAGCACTTCAAGGATGAGCAGGAGCTGCGCAGGGTCATCGACTTGATCGTGGGCAAGGCGCACCGTGAAGTGTCGGAAGCAAATCCCATCGTGGATACTCGTCTGGAAGACGGCAGCCGTGTGAATGTGGTGCTTTCACCCATTGCATTGAGCGGCTCTACTGTTACCATCCGTAAATTTTCCAAGCAGCCTATGACCATGAGCAAGCTGCTGGAATACGGTTCTATTACGCCGGAAGTGGCAAACTTCCTAAAAAAGCTTGTGGCGGCACGGTACAACATTTTCATTGCGGGAGGTACCGGTAGCGGTAAGACCACCTTTTTAAATGCGCTTTCCAATTATATCCCGCATGATGAGCGAATCATTACCATCGAGGATTCTGCTGAGCTGCAGATCACCCAGATCCCGAATATCGTGCGGCTGGAGACCCGCAATGCAACGGCATCTTCGGGAGAGAGTAAAAAAATCGATATTCAAAGTCTGATCCGCTCCAGCCTGCGTATGCGTCCGGACCGCATCATCGTTGGCGAGGTGCGCGGTGCGGAAGCATTGGATATGCTGCAGGCCATGAACACTGGCCACGACGGAAGCCTTTCCACCGGACATGCTAACTCCGCAGAGGATATGCTCAGCCGTCTGGAAACCATGGTTTTGCAGGGCGAGGCGGCACTGCCGCTGAAAGCTATCCGTCAGCAGATCTCCAGTGCAGTGGACATCATGATCCATCTGTCCCGTCTGCGCGACCACAGCCGTAAGACAATGATGGTCAGCGAGATCTTACCGCATCTGGACGAAAACGGTGACATCCGTCTGAATCCGCTGTTTGAGTTCCGGGAGGATGAACATTCTACATTGCAGCATGTTTCGGGTGCGTTGGTGCGTACAGAAAATCCCATGATCCAGACCGATAAATGGACTCGTGCGGGGTTTTTACTGGAAGATATCCCCGCTCCGGTGCGGAAATAAGCGGAGAATGGGGATGCAACAGAGAGGAACAATCAGATGAAAAAGGAAAAGAACGCGGCAAAGCCGAAGACAAAGCGGCCTGCAAAACCTAAAAAGGAACCGGTCTCCCAGTGGATGACCAATCCCCTGAACGAACAAGTTCTGGATTACCATAACTATGAGATGACACAGGGCGAGCAGGTATTGTATTTTATTCTAGCATTTTTGATCGGTGGTGTGGTGAGCCAGTTCTTCTACGGCGGCCTGTTCCAGGAGGACGGCGCGCCCACCCTGCTGACCTATATCAGCAATGCAGCGGCCTTTGTGGTGGTGGGTCTGATTGCAGGCCGGGTATTTCTGCCGGTGCGCAGCCGTAAGTTGGCCGAAAAACGCCGTGATGTGCTGCGTAAACAGTTCCGCGATATGTTGGAGTCGATCACGGCTTCGTTGGCGGCCAACAGTACGGTACGTGATGCATTCAATGCCGCATACACCGATATGTGTATGCAGTATTCGGACGATGCACTGATTGCAAAGGAACTGGATCAGTTCCGCCGTGCAGAGCAGATCAATGTGACACTGGACGTTATGATGGACGATTTTGCCAAGCGCAGCGGCGTGGAAGAGATTGAAGACTTTAATAATGTATTCCAAGTGTGCTACGGCCCCGGCGGCAACATGAGCCGTGTGATCAACCAGACCCACGATATCATCTGCGAGCGGATGGAAGTGGAGGACGAGATTCAGGCCAAGATCCACGCGAATGAAACCGAACTGAATGTGATCATGGTGGCACCTGTGCTGATGGTTGCGCTGATGCGCAGCACGAATGCAACGTTTGCGCAGAATCTGGCTTCGCCGACGGGTGTTGCGGTCGTTACGGTCGGCCTTGCAATGTTTGTGGGTGCGTATATCTGGGGCCAGAAAATTATTGCGGTGGGGTGAGAAGAGATGCTGATTGTAAAATTGATCTGCATGGTGCTGGGCACGGTGCTGGCAGTGCTGTTCATTCTCTTTACCCTGCGCGGCAGAAAAGAGGACTGGCGCATTGAAGGCGTGCCGCAGAAGGAGTTCAGCGATAAGGAGCTGTGGGCGGCGGGCTTTGCCATGCAGAAGCTGCCGGTGTTTTCCATGGATTCGGCTGTCGGCAAAAAAATGATGTCGGCTTCTGCCATTCTGCACCCGGAAAACGGCGGACGCTTTGTGGAATACTGGGCGCGGCTGTACTGGGCGCGCACGCTGTCCATGTCGCTGCTAGTGCTGGCGCTGGCGTTCTGTGCTTCGGTGTTCATGGACGGCTACATGGTATTCGTTGTGCTAATCGCCGGTGTGGCAATGGTGGCCGTCATCTATTCCAACGGTGCAAATGAGATGAGCAACCAGCTTAAAAAGCGCAGCGAAGAGTGCATGATGGAGTTTTCCAACGTGGTTTCCAAACTGACGCTGCTGATGAACTGCGGCATGATCCTGAAGGAAGCCTGGTACATCGTGGCCAAGAGCAAGAAGGGCGTCATTTACGACCTGATGCAGGAAGCCTGCCGCGAAATGGATAACGGCACGGCCAGTGCCGAGGCCATTTATAACTTTGGCGTCCGCACCGGTTCGCCGGAAGTGCGCAAATTTGCCAGCATCATCATCCAGAACATTGAAAAGGGCGGCTCGGACGTGACCACCATCATGCGCCAGCAGTCGGATGAGCTGATCTCCCAGCGCCGCCAGATGCTGCTGCGCCGCGGCGACGATGCTGCCGCACAGCTGCTGGCACCTACCACCATCGTGCTGGTGGGCGTCATCATGATCATCATGGTGGCGGCAATGACCGGCATGAGCACGGCTATTTAAGGAAATATAAACAGATACGCTGTTTATATAATATTTATCCAGGAGGAATTACTTATGAACAACTTCATGAACAAGCTGTATGTCAAGGCTCTGGTTACTGCCAACATGGCAAAGAACGAGCTGAAGAAGATGTGCGAAGAGGACGAAGGCATGGACATCATTGTCACCATCGTTCTGGTGGCACTGGGCATCGTGATCGTTGGCGTCGTTGCTCGTATTGCAAGTGATGTCATCGGCAAGGCTGACCAGCAGGTCAGCGGTTTGGGCAGCACCTTTGCCCAGCTGAAGTAAGTGCGGAGTGGGTCCTGCCTTGCGGGGCAGGACTCGTTTCCTGCGGGCTGTACTGCCCTTGGGGAGCGGTACAGCCTGAAGGAAACGAGGAAGAGAGGAAGAATCGATGCGAAAATTATCAAGGGGTCTTTTAAAAGCGGAAATTTTACTCTGGAATATGGGCACCGGCCTGAAAGAAAAATGGCGCAGGGCTGCACAAGATGAAAGCGGCCTTGATGTGATCATTACGGTGGCGCTGATCGCTGTCATGCTGATCGTGGCGGGACTTGTTGTCAAGCTGCTGGGCCGGGTGCTGGAGCCAACGGGCACATCGGTTGGAAACTTTTTGAGCGGACGCGTCTGAAGGGAAAACAAGATCAATGGAATGGATCATTGCGGTATGCAGTGCCGGGCTGAACCTTGCGGCAGTCTGGCTCGTGCAGAAAAAAACAGGGCTTAAACCGGAAAAACAAACGCAGTGGGCAGCGGCTTTGCTTCTTGCAGCGGCGGGCGGCTTTGCCAGCGGATATATGCTGGTTCTGCGGGCGGGCACATACCCGCCGAATCTGCTGCGCCTTGTGCTGCTGGGAACGCTGCTTACTGCGGCAGCGTATATCGACGCACTGAGCCATAAGATCCCCAACTGGATCGTGCTGTGCACGGCGGCAGTTTTTGCGGGGTGCACGGTTCTGGACTTTGTGCTCAGCGGGACAGACGCTGTGCCCATGGCACTCAACAGCGTTCTGGCAGCAGCAGTGTTTTTTGTGGTGTTTTTCCTTGTGCGGCTGGCGTCACGCGGCGGCGTTGGATATGGAGACATCAAGATGATCACGGCAGCGGCGCTGATCCTGGGAATATACGGGACATTCAGCTTTTTGCTGGTTTCGCATGTTCTTGCGGCGGTGGTAGCCATTGCACTGCTGGTCAGCAAAAAGGCAACACGCAAGGACGGCCTGCCGTTTGGCCCCTTCTTCTATCTGGGGTATCTGGTAACGATTTTGGCGGGAATGTTTTGATCAAGGCACAGGAGGAGTAAAACATGAAAAAAACGCGTCTTGTAGCGCTGGTGGCACTTGTGGTGGTCTGTATTGCGGGTTGGGCGATTCTGGTCCTGAATACCATGAACGAAGTCAAAACGCAGCAGAACACGGTGGAAGCAGCGCAGTATTACCGCGGGAAAAAACTGTTCCAGCTTTCGCTGCAGAACTACCAGAGTGCCATTGCGGAAAAACCCACAGAGGCGCTGTACGATGAGTATCTGGCAGCCTGTGCGGAATATTACGAGGACTGCCCGACGAGAAATGTGCGCAATACCGAAGAATCGGCCTATGCGTCGGCAGTTGCGGCATACCCGGAGCGCGCCGATTACTGGGAAAAGTATGCGGCAATCTATTATGAAGACGGCGATTACGACACTGTGGTCGATGTGCTGAAGAGCGCGGATGCCGCCAAGGTCTCCTTCAATGATACCATGATGCAGTACTGGAACGAGGCTTACTATGCCTGCGAGACCTCTGCTGCAAATTATGAATCGCTGGCACCGGCTGGCATGGATGGCGTGTATCTGGGTTGGAATGGCGAGGAAAACGTTCTTTTCAGCAGTGCGGACGGCGACCTTCTGGATCAGAGCTACGCATTCGTTGGCCCGGTCGGGCAGGACACGGCGGTGCTGTGCAGCAGCTATGAAGGCGAGAGCTATGTTTTCCAGCTCAGCAAGAGCCTGATGGTGGGCCGTTTTATGGCGCAGGTCGAGCAGGCCAACGGTTACGGCCAGGGCCTGATCCCTGTGCAGCTGAAGGGCCGCTCCGACTGGTGCTATATCGACCTCAACGGCCAGGAATACCTGAACGGCTATCAGGCTGCCGGCATGTTCCAGAACGGCAAGGCACCGGTGCAGAAAGACGGCGCATGGATCTTTGTGGATCAGACCGGTGCACAGCAGGGTGACAGCTATGAGGAAATCCAGCTGACCGAAAATGGCAGCTGGCTGGTAAACGGCGTATATCTTGCCAAGAAAAACGGCAAGTGGAACCTGTATTCGGAGGCCGGCGAGCAGCAGGGCGCACTGGATGCAGACGAGGTCGATCTGAACCGCGGCAATGGCCTTGCGTTTGCCAAGGACGGCAAGTGGGGCTTTGCAGCCAATGACGGCACTGCGGTGATCGCACCGGAATATGATGCAGCCAAGAGCTTTTCCGGCGGCGTTGCAGCGGTGTGCAAGGACGGCAAGTGGGGCTTTATCAATGGCAGAGGCACGCAGGTAATCGACTATCTGCTGGTTGAAGCCGGATATTTCGACGCCAACGGCAAGTGCCCTGCAAAGATGGACGGCAACGACACGCAGGTGATGCTGAGCTGGCGTGTGAAGCGCAGCTGAACGCGGAGGACAGGGCCATGAAAGAGTGGAAACAAAGCCTTTTGCGCGTACAGGAAGATGGTATGGAGGCCATTGAGGGCCTGCTGGTCATTACGCTGACGCTGTTTGTTCTTTTTTTCATCTGGGGTTATGGATTTTTACTGTTCCAGCAGTTTGTGGTGATACGTGCTGCAGATGAAACGGCCAACAAAATTGCGCAGACATATGCGTACGCAGAAACAGACCCGATCACGGGATATATCAGCAAAGAAGTAAAAGTTGCATTGAGTCCCAGCCGTTACCAAAGCGGAAAACTGCAAGAAAAAAACGAACAGCGTGCCATAAAATATGGAAAATGGCTTGTTCGCAAGGGGAGTCTGGCAACGCAGGTCGGGATGCCGGTCGTTGAAGCAAAGACTGTCTACGATGGAGTTGCACAGCGCCATGTGGTTGTGAATATCACGGCCGAGTACAGGATTCCGTTTGGCAATTTCTTGGAGCTGTTTAGGGTCAGCGGCACGCGCGTTTACCATGCGACGGGGCGGGCGATGTGCACAGATCTTTCGCACTATATCAATACCGTGGACTATACCAAGACGTTGAATTATGTAGTGGGCAACGTTGCAAAGAATGATTATGTTGATCTGCTGGAGAAAGTTCTTGCATTTATCGTGAAGAAAAAGGATCTTTAATTATTCTGCGAAAGTCAGAAACATCCGTGTGAGGACAAATGATGAAAAAGGACAAAATGATAAAGAATACCTGCGGCGCGATCTCATTGATGCTTGCGTTGCTGGTCGTGCCGTTTTATGCGGTAGCGGGTATTCTGGTGGAAGCAAGCAGATATCAGTCTGCATTGACGGGCCTGGATGATGCGATGAACACCAGTGCACTGTCGGTGCTGTCGGATTATGATTCGTTTTTACAAAGCCGGTTTGGTCTGCTTGCAATGGCGCAGAACGATGACCCGTCGGTGGATAATGGATATACCGGCAACAAAGACCTTGAGGAAGCATTCCAAAAGTACCTGAATGCGCAGGATACGACCGATACCCGGAGCTTCCGCACAACAAGTGCAGCGGCGGCAGGTGTATATCCGTTGGCGGACACGGATATCTTAAAGGCACAGGTCCTGGACTATAGCACGCTGACTCTCCCGACGGTCCTAGTCTCCGAGTTCGGCAGTACAGGCCTGCAGGATATCATCAAAGAGGTACAGAACAGCATTCCGGGCCTTAAGTTCCTGAAGGTCGGCAGCAGCATTGCGGATACGGCAACCAAAACGCTGGACGTAACAAAAAAACTGGAAAAAGCCAAGGACAGCGTAAAATCCCTGAACGAGAAAACGACCTCCTATGATTCGGCACACAGCGCATTCGATGACGCATTGAACGAGCTGAAAAAGACGATGGGAGAAAAACCGGGAGAAAATGCGACCGTCGATGAGCTCGACGCATACAATAAGCGGTATGAGCAGGCACTGGAGAATGCGCAGAAAGCCAAAAAGGAATACGAAAAGAAGCTGCAGGCAGAAATTAAGAGTACAGAGTCGCTGAATAAGGACCTCAAGGATGTGGCAAAGACGCAGGATGAAGTGCTGGATGGCTGGGTAAGCGTTGGTAAGGATGCCGTAAATGCCGTAGGAGACGCCAAGAACACAAAGGTGGACACCTCCGGCGAAGAAACAACGGTTACGACCCTGACAGGTCAGATCGACGCGACCAAAAAAGAACTGGAAAAGAAAGATATTACGGCCGAAGAAAAAACGAAGCTGGAACAGCAGCTTAAACAGCTGCAGCAGCAGGAGGCGGACCTGAAGACGATAAGCAATGCGGCCGATGCAACGGTGAAAGCCGCAGACAGCTCTCAGGCCAATAAAATACTGAAGGATTATAATACGGATTCCTGCAGCACGGCAATTTCCGGCCTGACAGAAGAACTGAACCGTGTGAAGGATATGGATCTGAGTGACCTGACCCTTGACGATGCAGACAAGATCACAAAACTTCAGGAAGGGCTTCATCTGACCGATATGAGCAAGCTGTCGGATTCGGACAACTTTAATTCGCTGCTGAAAGAAGCAAATGATCTGATCAATAAGGCGGATTCCAATGTTACAAGCTTCTCGTCCATTGCAGAAGCACTGAGCACGATCATGTCTTTGAGTGCAAGCTACGACCCGAAACTGCAAAGCGTGATCAATACGGAGTACTACGATCAGAATTTTGCAGGCCTGCCGAGCAAGAAGGACCGCAGCAACAGTGCTTATTCGCTGGAGTCTCCGTATGAACAGAAGGATGCGGCATTGGCACAGGCAGATCTAGATGCCATTGATTTTGTAAACGAGATTATGGATCTGACGGCATGGCAGGGCGGCGTTTCGACTGCTGCTTCGGCCGATACGTCGAAGGCGGATGACGCAAAAACCAAGATCGGAAAACTGCTCAATTCGATGAAGTCCATGCTCAGCATGGTGACGGCTGGAGCCAATATTCTTTCCAATCTGTCAAACATCAAGGCAGATATCGGCGATCATCTGTATCTGGTTGGGTATTTGAACTATACCACAACGAACCGCACGGACTATGCCTCAAAAAAGACAATGTCGGGCGTGAGCATAAAAGGCTCAAATGGCCTGGCGGCAGAAGTAGCAAAGAGCGAAAATAACCTGACCGCTATTTTTGACGCAAAGGAGGAAACGAATTATTCGTTCTGTGGTGCCGAGACGGAGTATCTTCTGATCGGAAATGAACATGAACGGGAAAATCAGAAGGCGATCTTCTACACGATGCTGGCCCTGCGTGTGGCGCTGGACTACAAGCCGGTGACATCCAATGTTGAAGCAAGAGCATTGAGCGCGGGCCTGGCTGGTGCACTGTCCCTGCTTGGCATTCCGTACAAAATGACAGATATGCTGGCAAAAGTTTTCCTGGTTGCAGCAGAAGCATATGTGGATACCGTGCTGATCTGTAACGGTGCACAGGATATTCCCTTTATCAAGGCGTCGGAGGATATTCATTTTTGCGCAAAAGGCTTGTCGAAACTTCCCGGAAAGCTGCAAAAACTGGTTGCCATGACGGATGACCAGAAAAAGACATTGCAGGAAAAGGTGAAGCAGGTTGAGGCAGGCGGCGTTATCCTGGGCGGACTGGAGTCGGACGGCAAAGGAGTTGAAGATCTGCCCAATCTGAAAGGCAGCAATGGCCTTTATGTGGGAGATAACAAGCTATGCATGACCTACAGCCGAAGTATGTTTGTTATGATGCTGATCTGGAACGAAAAGGATCTGGTCAAACGCTTTGCGGACCTGATCGAAATGGAAGCGACCCAGAAGAATTTGGTCAATGATGCATCGGTCTCTCAGAAGCTGTCTGGCATTTACCCCAAATTTGATTTGGATAAGTCCTACACAGCACTGCGCATGAACGTAAAAGGCGATTTTGTGTCGGTGCTCCCGGTGCCTTCGCTCTCCCGGAATTCGGTTTGGAAAGCAAATCGGGTCATGTATAGGGGGTATTGAGCAGATGCAGAAAAAAAAGAGAAATCTGTTTTACGCAGAAGAGGGTGTAATGGCGCTGGAAGCGTGCATTTCATTGACACTGTTTCTGATCGCCATGATGGCACTGTACAGTTTGATCAATATGTTTACGGCACAGAGCATGATCTCACATGCATTGCAGCAGACAGGGCAGAGCATTGCACTGGAAAATTATAAAAATTCAAAGACGGACGTAAAAACGCTGCAAAAGCTTCCGCTGAGTCTGCTGCAAAAGTTCACAGACGGCATTGGTGCTTCCAGTGACTCAAAGTATGATGTCGGCGGAGGGTCCTTCTCAAATTCGATGGTTTTTACTGACTATCTGTCTTTGAGCACTGTGAAAAAAAGGTTTGCATCTTATCTGGGAGGAAATACGGAAAACGCAGATAAGATGCTGCAGAATATGGGCGTTGTGGATGGATTGAACGGCATCAAGATAAAAAGCGGAAAGATCAGCGGAAATGATGTCGTGATCGAGATATCCTACAAAGTCCGGCTCATATTTTACATTGAAACGTTCCACTTTGGCGAGTTCGAAAGTACACAAAAAGTTTGCTGCCGACTCTGGAAGTAAGAAGCGGCAGAATACAAACTGCGGAAAGGATCGTGCATTATGGAGGAATATACCATTGTCACACAAGGCAGTGCCACCTATCTGGAGAGGACGCTTGGGGCGGATGAACTGCTGGACGAAGTGGACCGCGGAATGCTGGTGTCGAACCAGATCAGCGGGGTGCTGCCACTCAACATCCAGTGGATCAATGCGGACTGCAGATTACTGTACAATATCACCGGTCTGACGCCGCTGGTACAGGCGGCGCGGATCCTGGAGCATGAGACACGGCTAAGTAATTTCTTTATGGCACTGTGCAGGGCAGAAAAAGAGTGCGACGAGTATCTGCTTGACCCGCACAAAATTGACCTCACGCCAGAGCATATTTATCTGGATGCTGCAGGCCATGCATATGTGATGTATGTTCCGGTACAGGCAGCGCTGGATAAGTACACCCCCACGGAACTGGCGGGTTATGTTCTACGCATGATAGGCAGACAGATGTCTCACGACAGCCGTGTGATCAGCGTCCTGTCTCGTCAGCTGCTGTACGGCGAAAAGTTCTCCTTTGTCGATTTAGAAAAGCAGATAGAAGAGATCCCGACGCAGGCTGAGCCGTCAAAAGCTGCTTATGAGCCGAAGCCTCCGGTCAGCGAACCGCCAGTCCGTCAGTCGGAGGCCGGTGGTGCTTCGTTGAGACCGGAACCTGTAATGTACAAACCGGAACCGGCTCCCGCCCATGTACCGGCAGAACAGCCAGTGCAGGATAGTCCGTTTGCAGCACAGCAGGGAGGCAATCCCTTTATTGCCAGCCAGCCGGAGCCGCAGCCGAAGAAGGAACAAAAAGATGAAAAGGCCGAAAAGGCTAAGAAAAAATCTGAAAAAGAAAAGAAGAGCGGCGGGTTGTTCGGCGGACTGTTTGGTGGAAAAAAGGACAAGAAAAAGCATACAACAGAAGAACAAGATAACCCATTCCGGCAGGAAGCACCAGCCCCAAAGCAGTCGGCAGATAAGCCGGCCCCCGCAGCAGCTGCTTATGTGCCGCCACAGCCGCCAGTGCAGCAGGCCGGCGGCCATACTGTGGTACTTGCAGCAGGCAATGGCGGAACTGCCCGCACGACGCTAATGGAGGCTGGCAGCTCCGGCGGGGTCGGAGAGTTGTATTTGGTACAGAAGGCGACGAACCAGTATATCCATGTCACCCATACCAATTTCCACATTGGCCGTGCAGAGGACGTAGTGGACTACACGGTGCACACCCAGAACTGCTATCTGGGCAACGACCATGCCTACATCCTGATCGAGAATGGCAACTACTATATTGTGGATAACAATACGCAGAACCACACCTACCTGAACGAGCAGCGGCTGGAGCCTTCCAAGCCGACGCAGTTCCATGCGGGCGATACCATCCGTATGGCAGATATCGTGTTCAGCGTGGTGGCAGGGGCTTGATATGGCATTGCAGCTGGTACATATCACGGATAAAGGGGCCACGCGCCCTTCCAATCAGGACAGTTTTTGCGCACGCATTTCCAACTTTGGCAGAGAGACGATTGCAATGCTGGCGGTGTGCGATGGCGTAGGCGGACTGCAGTCCGGTGAACTTGCAAGCACCGGGGCAGTCCGCTGCTTTGAGGAATGGTTCGAGCAACAGCTGCCGGAGATCGTACAGAACGGGCTAACGGCGGATGTTGTGTTCTTTTCGTGGCACAGAATGTTGGAAACACTCCATACGGCGCTGTGCAGCTATTCGGGAAAAACGGGTATTCAGTTGGGCACAACGGTCTCGGCGCTGCTATTGACGAGGGATGATTTATATCAAGTGCAGGTCGGTGACAGCCGAATCTATTTGGACGACGGTCTGGGGTTGGTACAACTAAGCAAGGACCAGACGCTGGCGATGCGCGAGGTGGAAGCAGGCAGGCTTTCGCCCGAAGCATTGACTACCGACCGACGCAGCAGTATCCTGCTGCAGTGTCTTGGTTATGGCAAAATGGAGCCGGTTTTTCAATGCACAAAGCGTCCGATGCAGGGCGCAGTGCTGCTGTGCAGCGACGGATTGTGCCACTACACAACGTGGAAAGAGCTGCACGGACTGCTGATGGAAACGGACAGCCGCGAGCAGCTACAGCAGCGGCTGCAGACGGCGGTGGGATTCTGCCGCAGCTGCGGAGAAACGGACAACATCACAGCACTGGCACTGAAATGGAACGACCTGAGCTCTCTGCCGTCTGGTACGGATGACTGGATCGAAGTGTGGGCAAGGCTTTCCGGCGAGGCAGCGCCGATAGAATACGACCAGAAATTAGGGAGGATCCTGTGAGCGAAAATGTAGTACTGGGCTTCACCAACCCGGATTATGAAAATATCCGGGTGCTGAACCGGCTGGGCGGAACGGGCGATCTGTTCGTTGCGCATAAAAAAGGCATGAACATTGATGTGGTGATCAAGCGTACCCAGCTGCAGTATCAGCACGTCATGAATCAGGAAAATGAATCGTCGATCTTGAAGAGCCTGAAGCACCAGTATCTTCCGCGAATTTACGATGTTCTATATGGCAACGATGGCTGCGTTTACACCGTGATGGATCTTATCAGCGGCCAAAACCTGCAGCAGTATGTGGAACAGAACGGCCCGGTCACCCAGAAAGAGTGCTACCGCTGGGCATGTCAGTTGTGTGAAGTGATGCAGTATCTGCATCAGGAAAACAGCGAAAAACCGGCTATTATCCACTGCGATATCAAGCCGGGCAATGTGATGATCACCAACAGTGGAGATATCTGCCTCATCGACTTTAACACATCATTGATCTTCCGCCGGGACAAAACGGCTGTGGGCGTGACGGATGGCTATGCCGCACCGGAACAGTATCAGACCTCCACCCAGAGCAGGCCGCAGCATACACCGCAGATGCCGACAGTGGCTATGCCGGAAAACCGGGTGCCTGCAGGCAGTGCGACTGTTCCCATGGGTGCTGCCACGATGCCGCTGGAAAATGCGCAGGAGAGCGGCGCAACCGTAGTGATGGATGCATGGACTCCGCCGATGGAGGAGACAGTGCCTATGCTGCAGAGCACAGGCGCACAGGCGCAGCCCGACAGGCAGAAGGACTATGGATCAATCTCTATGGCGACCGATCTCTATGCTGTGGGTGCTACTCTTTACTATGCGGTCACGGGACATGCTCCGGAAAAATCACTGGGAGAGGTGACTCCGTTAGAGCATTATCGCCCTAAAATCAGCCGCTCTATGCAGACGATCATTGTGCGCGCCATGCAGAAGCAGCAGACCAGACGTTTCCAACAGGCGTCGGAGATGTTGCGTGCGCTCAAAAACATCGACCAGATGGATCTGGGCTACAAAAAATGTCAGTTCCGAAAGCGTGTTACGGCGGTGGTGCTGGCAGCCTGTTTTGCAGCTAGTGCGTACAGCTGCTATTACGGTGTGGAACGAATGCGCAGTGAGCGCGAAAATGTCTATCTGCTGAATCTGGCACAGGCAGATCAGGCAGAGCAGGATCTGGAATATGATACGGCAAGAGAGCTGTTGGACAGCGCGATTCAGCAGCAGCCGGGACGTGCAGATGCGTATTTGCAGATGGCGGCATTGCTGTACCGCGCCGGTGATTATCAGAGCGCGATCGACCAGTTGGACAGCGCTGTTTCTTCTGGCAATCTGACGAAAAAAAACATGGATTCGGTCTCAGTAGAACAGATGCACTTTATCAAGGGCAACTGCTACATCGAACTGAAGGATTACGCAAACGCAGTGCGGGAGCTGCAGACGGCGGTCAGCACTCAGGGCGCAAGCACGGACAGCTACCGCAGCTTTGCCATTGCGCTGGCAAATGACGGCAAGATAAAAGAGGCACAGAGCACATTGGAAACGCTGCAGGAGCGCGGGGCCTCTTCAGGCGACTGCGATTTGGTTGCCGCCGAGATCAAGTCGCTGCAGAAGCAGAATTCGGAAGCACTTGCCTTGTACGAGAAAGTACTGGATGAGGTGACAGACCCGCAGCTTTTGAGCCATGCATATCTGGCAGCAGCACGCACTGCGCTGAACATGGAGGACACAACTTATGCCGAAAAGATTTTGGAACGCGGCTGTCAGGCACTGCCGAAAAGCCAGACTGTGCTGGAAAAAGAGATGCTGGTAGATATCCAGCTGCAGCAGGCGGCTGTAGATAAGCAGAATGCGGAACAGAACTACAAGAAAGCAGAACAACTATTACGGGAGCTGGTGGAAAGTGGCTATGCAACTATTTCCACTAAGCTGAACCTTGCGACGGTGCTGCAGGCACTGAATCAGTATCAGGAGGCTGATGATGTTCTGACCGAGCTTGCACAACAGTATCCGCTGGACTATCGGTTTGATATGCAACGGGCGTATCTGCTGATCGACTGGCAGGGCACAAAACCCGCTGAAAAACGGGAATATCAGCAGGCGGACGACTGCTATGAATCTGCAGTGCAGAAGTACCGTCAGGCACAGGCAAATGGTACGGAAGATGCTCAGATGACGGTGCTGAAAAATTTGATCGACCAGCTTTATACAAGCGGATGGCTCAAATAAGGAGGGAGAGAGTGTGTCCACCGGACAGATTTTTTTCGTGGTTGGAATCGTTGGAATGATCGCTTCAGCTGTTGCGGCAGCCTTTTCGGCACGAATCCTGCGCAGGCAGGAGGAAAAGCTGAAGAAGCAGATCTGGAACGAGTATCAATAAAATCAAATAGAGGGGTATGAAAAAGATGTTGAAAAAACTCAAGGTGACGGCTTCTGTTTTAGCGGTATCGGCCATGTTTCTGATGCCAACAGCCCATGCGGAACAGGCAGCGGTCATGCCGGTACAAGAAGATGAAAATTGCATCAAAGCAGTGATGGAATTTCTGGGAATCGATACAGAGGAAAGCAAATTTGGCTTGGGCGGAAGTCTGTTTCGAAAAAACGGCTTTGAAGTACAGGATGGCAGGCTGTACCACTATACGGACAGTCAGTTGGATGTCTATCAGCCCGGTTTTGTGCAGATCGAAGACGGAGTGTACCATGTGTCAGAAGAGGGCAGCGCCATTGACAGCTACCCCGCTGGCTTTGCAGTAGTGGATGGTGTGCTGTGTCATGTGTCGGTGACAGGCAGTTTCTTTGACAGCTATCCTGCTGGTTTTGCAACCATTGATGGTAAGCTTTACCATGTCTCGCAGGATGGCTATGCTATTGACCAGTATGCTGAGGGTCTGCAGGAAATCGATGGCGGCATGTATTATGTTATGGCGGACGGTTCGTTTCTGACGAACGGTGCGGTAGGGCATCTCACCTTTGGCGCAGATGGCCGTTATACCTCTGGCAACGCAGTTCTGGACAGTTATGTGGATCAAGCGTTGGCCGAGTGCACTAATTCCGGCATGACAAAAGCACAGAAACTGCGTGCTGCATATTTGTATGTCCGAGATCACGGTGCATATCTTGCTCGTCCGCATCAGGCAAGAGGCACTACGGACTGGGCAGAAGAAAGTGCGTTGTTTATGTTTGAACACAAAAAGGGCAACTGTTACTGCTTCGCAGGCCAGTTCCTTTATATGGCCCGGCGGCTGGGTTACGACGCTTATGTTGTATCCGGCGGTGTGGGCCGCAAGGATTCGGACCATGCATGGGTCATGATCCACGAGAACGGCACGCCCTACATTTATGACGTGGAATTGGAATGGGGTTATCGTGCCGGTAAATACGGCCATGCCGAATACAATATGTATAAAATGCCGCTGAATAAAACCGTGTTCAGCTACCAGTTCCCGTAATCGCTGAGGTGGCCGTAAATGGTTTTTAGTTCCGTAATTTTTCTGTGTCTGTTTTTACCCATTGTGCTTGGAGGGTATTATCTTCTGCCCAAAAGAGAAGCAAAAAATCTCTGGCTCATTGCGGCCAGCCTGCTGTTCTATGCGTTCAGTGGACTGTGGTATGTATTGCTTCTGCTTTTTTCCGTATTCTGCAACTATCTGGCGGGCCTGTTTGTTTCCGGGCGGAAGGGAGTGCTTTACGTTGCAGTGGCGGTCAATCTGGGAGTTTTGGGTGTTTTCAAATACCTGACATTTCTGGTGAGGACGGTGAATCAGCTGCCGGGCGTGGCAATTGCGGTACCTTCTATCGTTCTGCCGGTGGGCATCTCGTTCTTTACATTTCAGGGTTTGAGCTATGTGATCGACGTATACCGAAACGAACGACTGAAAAGCACCCGCTTTCGGGATGTGCTGCTGTACATTGCGCTGTTTCCGCAGCTGGTGGCCGGGCCCATCGTTCGCTATGAGGATGTGGCGGATGAAATTAAGAGCCGCCGCCATACGCTGGAACAACTGGCAAATGGCCTGCGCCGGTTCATTATTGGTTTGAGCAAGAAGCTGATGATCGCCGATGTCTGCGGCAGCGTTGTGACTCTGATCTATAGTGCAAAAAGCTCTGCGCTGGACAGCCGGACGGCTTGGTTAGCTGCAGTATGCTATTTGATTCAGATTTATTTTGATTTCAGCGGATACAGTGACATGGCCATTGGACTTGGCTTGTGTTTCGGGTTTCACTTCAAGGAAAACTTTAATTATCCATACATCTCGGCCAGCATTCAGGAATTCTGGCGCAGATGGCATATCTCTCTTTCCACTTGGTTCCGGGAATACCTGTATATCCCTCTGGGCGGAAACCGGAAGGGAAAGGCAAAGACATACCGCAACAAGCTGATGGTATTTTTCTGTACGGGCCTGTGGCACGGAGCTAACTGGACTTTTATCATCTGGGGTCTGTGGCATGGCTTCTTTATCGTTGCAGAGGACGCAGCAAAAAAGCTGTTCGGGCTTGGAAAGCATGGAAAAAACAGGCGAAACCCGGTGGAAACAGTGCTGAAACACCTATACACTTTGCTGGTGGTACTGATTGGTTTTGTGATTTTCCGGGCAGACAACATGGGACAGGCTTTCTCGATGATCGGGGCGATGTTCTCGGGTATCCGCGCTTCTGCCCAGACAGGGCTGTTGCTGGCACAGTGTTTGACACCTCTGACTATGTTTGCGCTGCTATTTGGGCTTGTGGGCAGCACACCGGTTCTGCCGATGGTCTGCCGCAAAGCGGAGCAGCAGACCGGAAGTGTATATGTGTGTCTTCGGGTGCTGAGTTATGTGGGGGCGCTGATACTTCTGTTGGTGGACATTCTGCATTTATCGGCGGCGTCCTATGTGCCCTTTATCTATTTCCAGTTCTGAGGTGGGAAAATGCAGGTGAAAAAATTAGGATACGTCCTGTTTGTGGGAGTTATTGCCGCAGTTTGCATTTTGCCTGCGGCAGTGATGCCTTGGCAGGAGGAAAATGCGGTTGGAAATGAGCAGCTTGCACCCCTTCCGGAGCTACGGGAAGAAGATGGAAGCTTCAACGTCAATATTCTGAATGAGTTTTCGGATTATTTTGCGGATCATTTCGGCTTTCGTCATGAAATGATCACTCTGAATGACCAGCTTACCGGAGCAGCGTTCAAGACGTTGGATAGCAGCAGCGTGCTGCTGGGAAAGAACGGTTGGCTGTTCTACAAAAGTACGCTTGAGGATTATACCGGAGCAAAGCTTTTTACAGCTCGTCAGAGCTATGCTGCCGCTCGTGTGCTGGGGCTGATGCAGGAGTACTGCAAACAGAACGGTGTGGATTTTTACTTTACGATCGCACCGAATAAAAATTCGATATATGGCAGTCAGATGCCAGCGCGCTATGCAGCGGCTTCTAAGAGGAACGTTCAACTGCTTGAACAGCAGATGCAGAAGCAGAACGTCCGATATATCGATCTGTTTGAGGTATTGTCTGATTCCCAAGAACAGTTGTATTACCATTTGGACAGTCATTGGAATATGCGGGGCGCACAGAAGGCGGCACAGGTCCTGCTGAGGAAAATGAAAGGCGCGGAAACAAAGTTCGATTCCTTCATCGCGGGGGAAAAGATTCCCCACACCGGGGATCTGTATAAGATGGTGTATCCTGCCGGAAATGAAACGGAACAGGATACAGCGTATGACTTTACATATCAGTATGATGAAAAATTCCACTCGGCGGATGACATCACCATCCATACGGTAAATCCGGAGACGGATGGAAGCATTTTCGTCTATCGTGATTCCTTTGGCATCAACCTGCACCCCTTTTTGGCACAGAGCTACGGCAGTGCTTGCTTTTCCCGGAATATGCCCTACAGTTTGACAGCGGCTATGGAAGAACAGCCTGATGTGCTGTTGGTGGAGCTGGTCGAGCGCAACCTGAACTGGCTGCTGGAACGTGCCCCGGAATTGCCCGCGCCGAAACGCACAGCGGTTGCGGCGGCAGACACCGGAACAAGCGTGAAAGCGCAGCGAGAGGACAGCCGCATGGAAGAGACATTCTGCCTGACGGGTGACTTGAGCGGGCAGAGCGTGGATGACGAGTCCCTTATTTATATTCTGGCGGGGAACGAAACCTACGAGGCCTCCCCCTGTGGAAAGGGAATACAGCCGTTTACGGCATACCTCCCGCAGGATGTACGGGAGCAGGAATTAAAAGCAGCATTTCTGTCGGATGGAGAATGGGTCTACTGTTCTCTGGCCGATTGAAAGAATAGAAAGAAGGATAAAACAAAATGAAAGCAAGTTATAAGATGACGGTTGTGGCTCTTTGCGGCGCGATGCTTCTGGCATCTGGCTGTGGGGCAAAAACGGAAACGAGTGCTTCATCTGCAGCAGTGTCTGCATCGGAAACGGTGTCCTCTGTGGTGTTGGAGGCCGCTTCGTCTGAAGAGTCAGCAGAGTCTGCGCCGGAAAGTGAAGCTGTATCGGAAGCTGTTTCCGAAGGCGCTTCTGCAGTAAGCGAGGCAGCATCGGAGGCATCGGCAGAATCCAAGGTGGAATCAAAAGCTGAACCGAAGACAAAATCCGAGCCCGCAAAGACGGAAGCGGCAGCTTCTTCCAAGGCGGAGAAACCCCAGCCGGTGGAAAGCAAGCCTGCCAGTGAGGCGGCTCCTGCAGAGCAGGCCGCTCCGGCAGAGACTGCCAGTCTGGAAACTGCCCTGAAGTATGTGGGCAAGGATGTCTCCAAGCTGTATGCTGCCATTGGCAAGCCGACCAGTTCGGAGTATGCGTCCAGCTGTATCGGTGACGGTGAAGACGGACTGCTGTATTATGATGGATTTACGGTGACGACTTACCGTGAAAACGGCAAAGAGACGGTACAGGACGCCTATTGAACATGAAATTCGGCCTCTGGCATTCCACCGGGGGCTGAATCTTTATATGGAAAGATGAGAATGAAACGCCAGAAGATCAAGCGCTATCGGTTTAGCGTGACGCAAAACACAAGAAGGAAAAAATCGCCAGAACCGCTGAAATCAGCGGGTGTGGTGCTGGTGTGCCTATGCTTGCTTGCAGGAGCTGCCTTCGGGTGCTACAAGATGATCCGGAGCAAGGCTGTGGGGTGGCAGGGAGAAGGCCTGCACCGCTATTTTGTTTCGCCGGCCACTGGCACACGCGTGCAGGGCCTGTATGAGATCAACCATAGTCTCTACTACTTTGGCAGCAATCATTTTTTGAAGATCGGCTGGATCGAAGAGGATGGCTATATCGGCTATGCTGACGAGGATGGAAAAATCACCCGGGGTGAAGCCAAGGTGGACGGAAAATACTACTACTTTCAGCCAGAGACCGGACAACTGTATACCGGCTGGCTCACATTGGATGGTGTGGAGTACTGCTTTGACGAAACGGGACACCCGCGCACCGGAACCTATCAAGAGGATGGCAAGACTTGGGAGCTTGATTCTGACGGCCGGGTGAAGGGCCGACTGAATGGGTGGAAAAAGGTGGAGGGCATCCTGAAATACTACGATGAGACCGGCGCTCCAGCACAGGGCTGGATACAGCTTGAAGGAAAAGATTACTTTTTTGTGGATGGTATCAGTCAGGCTGGATGGGTCGAGACGGATGCGGGTACGCACTATCTGGATGGAAACGGAAACCAGATGACAGGGTGGTGTGTGATCGATGGCCAGCCCTATGCCTTTGATGCAGGTGGTGAACTGAAGCAGGGATGGGACCATTCCCATGAAAAAAGCTACTACTTTATCAACGGCATCAGCCAGGCGGGCATGTTCCGGGAAGGCACGCTGAACAGCGATCTGAACGGCAGCGGAAGCGTTCAGCCGGGTGGAAATGCAGCACCGGAGGAAGACCTTGCAGAGGATGCCGAGGGCGAAACGCCGGAAGAAGAACTGTTGGAAGAGCAGCCTGCGCAGACGGAAACGGAAGATGGACAGACCACTCCGGCAACAGAGCAGCAGACGCAGCCTGCAGAGGAACCTACGGCAGCACCGGAGACCATCCCGGAGACACCGATAGAACTGGAAACACCGGCAATAGAACAGCAGGAAGAAGGGACGGAAAACACATGAAAACGACAAGACGTGATTTTCTGTGCCTTTCGGCCATGGCATGTGCCTGGCTTCTGACGGGGTGTCAGCAGCCCACTGTGGAAGAGCGGGCAGTCAGCTGGCAGCCACAGCAGGGAAGTAGCGGACCGGCCTCTGAATCTGATCTGATGCTGAATGCGGCGCTGGACGATGATGCCGTTCTGCGGGAGGAAATCCGAATCCCACAGAACTTTGAACTGCCGCTGGAAGGATCAACGGGCTTTGCAGGGGCAGCTGTGATGCCGCTGTACGAGAAACCGGATGAAACCAGTGCGGTGCTGCGCAGACTTGCGGCAGGAGATATGTTCTACATCCGGCAGGAATCGGGTTCATATTGGCAGGCCTGCCTGCTGGATGGCACCGTGGGCTGGTTAGAAAATGAATTGTGTATGATCAATTTGCCTGATGTTTTGCCCTCTATCGTGTACGAAAATCCCAATGCTGCGGCATCCATCTTCAGAACGTGCGGAGAGGACATTGAAGGCATTACTGGACAAAAGCTATATGATGGCCTGTTCTACAACCAGCGTCTCGGACGGGATGAATTTGTTATGCCCATCAACTACGCTATGGCAAAAAAAGTTGGCGCGGCTCAAAAAAGTGCGCTGCAGGCGGGCGATTGTTTGAAGATCGTAGAGACGTTCCGACCTTATGAGGTGCAGATGCTGGTAAAGGATGCGGTATATGCCAAGGCGCGTGCCGACAAGGATTTGATGACAGAGCTGAATAAGGGAGCGTGGAATATCGGCTGGTTCATTGCAACGTCTCTTTCCAACCATCAACGAGGGGTGGCGATGGACACGACTCTGCTGCGCATCACAGAGCAGACGGAGCACAAAATAGCTGGATGTCCCTTTGTACAGGTGACGGGCGAGGAATATGCCATGCCCTCTGCCATGCACGAGCTGAGCAGTGCGGCGGCCTGCTTTACCGGACCGGTGACCTCCAACTCCGCCACTGCATGGAAGCGGGCCACAGCGTCGGCATCTATGACAGACGGTGCACGGCGGCTGCAGAGCTACTGCACCAATGCAGGCATGACACCGCTGGCCTCGGAGTGGTGGCACTTTAACGATCTGGACGCACAGAACAAGGTACGAATGACCTCTGGAAATGGAAAATTCTGGCTTGACGGCTGTGTCAGCTGGAAAATGTTTGAAGCATAACTTCACGAGCAGGACTTGGAGGAACATGAAATGAAGAAACTGGAAAAAATGAAAAGAAGTCTTTTCTGTTTGCTGCTGGTGCTTGCGGCTCTTGCGGTGCTGACGGCCTGCGGTTCTAAAGCGGCCACGGCAGCGGACAAAATCGAACTGGGCCAGAAGTATCTGACTGAACTGAACTACACGGAAGCTATTGCCTCTTTTACAGAGGCCATCAAGCTGGACCCGGACAACATTCAGGCATACATGGGCCGTGCGGAAGCCTACATGGCCTTGGGTGAGTATGACAAGGCACTGGCTGACTATCGGTTCATCAGCGGAACAACTGAGGATATGCCCTACACACGGGCGCTTTCCTACATCGGCCAGGCGGAGGTGTACGAGAAGATGGAACAGCCTGCCCGTGCCGTTTCGGATTACGGATTAGCAAAGGCACTGCTGAATGCCAGTGACGCAGGAAAGGAAGAAAACGTTTCGGAGGAGGATGTCAGCGCAAAGCTGGTGCAGGTGTTGTACGTCCATGCGGCTCTCTGCGAGACTTTGAAAAATTACAATACCGCCTTGGAAGACTACAACGACCTGCTGGAGCTGGGCGAGAGCGCCGCCGCCAAACGGGACGAAGTGCTTTCTCAACTGGATGAGACGGCAGAAGACGAAAACGGCCTGACGGATACGGAAGAGCCTGCTGCCGAAAGCACCGCGGAGGAACCGGCGGAAGAGCTTGCAGAAGAACCTGCCCCGGAGCAGGAGGCTGCTTCTGAGTCCGAAAGCCAGCCGACAAACGAAGAAACGAAAACGGAAGAGCCTGCTTCCAGCCCTGAGCAGACGACAGATACGGAAGAAGCTGTGTCCAGCCAGGAAGAAGAGCAGCCGGAGGAGCAAAAGACGCAGACCTATACGGCAGAGCGTATGGAACCTTGGTCTAACGAATTCCAAAGCGGAACGACAACAGTGATTGATAAGGTGACCTACCAAATCGGAGGAAATACAATCGTTCTGAATCATACGGAAAATATGATTTGGACGAATAATGCGAACTACGGAGATCCGGGGCAGCACACTTGGAAAATCACTGCAACGGATACCTATACCCTTTCCCAGCCGCTACAGGGAATTGAGAGGAAAGGGCAGTGGGCTGTCATCTGGGATGTTCCAGCTGGGACAGTGGTTTCCCTTTCTGGTATAAAAACTGATGTTTGCGATGGCGAAATGACCGGTTCACGGAATCGGAATAGTCTGGGATGGCTGGAACCATCACATTTTCTGTCAGAAGATGAAGTGTATGAATTGAATGTGGGAGTAGCCCATGATGGGGGTAGAAGCGACACTATGACTGTAGAAAAGGGAAAACTTTATGAATTGGTGGAAGATACTATGGAGAGTTTCATTATCCCTGATGGCGGTTTTGTGTTCCGTGGTGTCTGAACAAAAACATGATGTGAGGTAAAAATATGATCGCGGAAAAAAGAAAGCCGCTGCTGCAGCTGGTTGCAGCAGTTTTGATGGCGGTGATGCTTCTGACTGCTTGTGCATCCAAAGCGGCTACAGCGGCAGATAAAATTGAACTGGGCCAGAAATATCTGACCGAACTGAACTATACGGAGGCTGTGGCATCTTTTACCGAAGCCATCAAGCTGGACCCGGACAACATTCAGGCATACATGGGCCGTGCGGAAGCCTACATGGCCTTGGGTGAGTATGACAAGGCACTGGCTGACTATCGGTTCATCAGCGGAACAACTGAGGATATGCCCTACACACGGGCACTTTCCTACATCGGCCAGGCGGAGGTGTACGAAAAGATGGAACAGCCTGCCCGTGCCGTTTCGGATTACGGATTGGCAAAGGCGCTGCTGAATGCCAGCGACGCGGGAAAGTCAGAAAACGTTTCAGAGGAGGATGTCAGCGCAAAGCTGGTGCAGGTGCTGTACGTCCATGCGGCTCTCTGCGAGACTTTGAAAAAATACAATACCGCCTTGGAAGACTACAACGACCTGCTGGAGCTGGGCGAGAACACCGCCGCCAAACGGGACGAGGTGCTTTCTCAGCTGGGTGAGACGGCAGAAGACGAAAACGGGCTGACCGATGCGGAAGAGCCTGCTGCCGAAAGCACTGCAGAGAAACCGATGGAAGAACCGACCGAAGAACCTGCCCCGGAGCATGAAGCTGCTTCGGCATCCGAAAGCAGGCCGGCAAGCGAAGAAACGAAGCCGGAAGAGCCCGCTTCAAGCTCGGAACAGTCACAAGAGGAGGCTGCTTCGTTGCAGGAAGAAGAAATAACAGAAATCAACTGGGTGGAAGAAACAGTAAAGTCAAAATATTGCAGTAATAGTGTAAGTGTACGATACAGCATTGGAGAAAAAAGTATCCAACTCCTATATGATGGTGAACCTAAAACGTATCACTTGTCTGTACCGCTCCAGTCCGTGCAGCGGGTCAAAAAGGGCGATTATGAGCACTTCGTTTTTTATGTGCCGGAAGGAACTACAGTTACGGCGGACTTGTTGGGCATTGATGGGGCGATGCTTCGCTGGATCGAAGTAAGCCGCATCTCTTCGGAAGACGAACTGCAAAACATAAATGATTCAGATGTGAAGATGGAAACGAGCATGACTGTCCGGAAGAATATAATGTATCAACAGGTGCAGATCTGGGATTATGTAACCCATGTTAGCTGGGTAAGTGATGATGGTGGCATCATCTTTTGTGCGCAGTAATGCGGAGGTAAAAACATGATTGCGAGAAGAAGAAAGCTATGGAGCCAACTGATTGCGGCTATAGTGCTGGTGGCGGTGTTATTGACGGCCTGCGGTTCTAAAGCGGCCACAGCGGCGGAGAAAATCGAGCTGGGCCAGAAGTATCTGACCGAACTGAACTATACCGAGGCCGTGGCCGCATTTACGGAAGTGATTGGCCTGGATCCGGATAATATTGAAGCATACATGGGCCGCGCTGAGGCTTATAAGGGACTGAAACAGTACGACGATGCTAAGGCGGACTATACCACGGCCATTGAAAAAACGGATGAGATGCCCTATACCCAGGCACAGGCATATACCGGCCGAGCAGAGGTCTATGTTCTCACGGAGGAGTCCTCTGCGGCAGAAAGTGATTATACCTCTGCAATCGGCCTGCTGGATCAGGACAATGTGGGCGAAAAGGAAAATGTGGCAGCTGACCTGATCACCCAACTGAAAATCAAGGTTCTGCAGCTTCATGCGGAGATCTGCATGAAACTGGGCTGGTATGATAAGGCGCTGGAGGACTATGCACGGCTGGAAGAGCTGGGCGTGAATATGTCGGAAGACGACGCCCCCGAATCTTCTCAGCAGGATGAGTCGTCCGCCGGTGGTGCGTATGTGTGGAGCTACACAGATGATGAGGGCAATGTCACCCAAATGCTGCTTACTGTGCAGGCCGGAAGCGACCAATTGAATGCTGCAGTGGAATATCCGCCGGAAGCAGAAGTCGGCTCCATGATCGCATATTATAAAATGCAAAAAAATGATCCTGAATTATTGCAGGCTCAGAAGGAAATGCAAAAGCTATCAGAAAAAGGCAGCAAAGTGTCCGCCCAGATCGATCCCAACCATGTAACAGAAGCGCAAATGAAGGAGTTGGAAGCGATTTCAGCTCAGTGGGAAGCGCTTGAAGCCAAATATGGCGATGCTATTCAGCGGTATGAAAATGAGATGGAAAAATGGGCGGGAATAGACTGGAAACCGCAGGTCATTGAAACGCTCGTACTGAGCCATCCTGTCAGCAGAGTGGAAAAAACATCAGACGTTCTTTACATTTATGTGCCCACAGGAACGAAGCTTGTAACGGGACAGATGACTTTCACGTCGTACAGTGGAAGGGCTGAAACGATTGATATGACGGATTCTTTATACGGGGGTATAAATGATCCGGCAACGCCGATCTACGAGTGGGACACCAGTAGTGATGCGAATGGCTCTTTCCGAATTGAATTCCGGGAAGACAAATAAGCGGCGAAGCGGGTGAACATATGCGAACATGGAAATGCAGAATGATTTTCCGTGGAGATAACTGATAAGAACGAAGGAATTTGCAATGAAAAAAATAATGAAACGAGATCAGGCGGGAAGAGCTGTTGCAGTGGTACTTCTTACAATGGCGATACTGACGTCCTGTGCTCCCCAAAAAGCGGAGTCCGAGGAACAGGTAGCATCGGTGCAAAGTGCTTCTAGCGAGCGAACAACGTCCGTATCTTCTCAAGAAGAAGTGGAAGAACCGAACAGCGATGCGATATTCCAGAAGGCGCTGGATGATGTGGCGGATGCGGACAACTGCTATTTGATCGTAAGTGACTACAATGGAGATGGAGCTCAGGAAGCTTTTGCTTTTACCGGTATCTGGAATAGTGATAATGAAAACTGGCAGAAACTGAAACTTTACTATATCCATTCAGATGGTCAGGCGGAAGAAATCAAAATGGACGGGGATGTGGTCGGACGGCCGGAAAAAGTATCTGACCCGGAACAAACCGATTTTTCAGATAATCTCATCACACTGGGAAACAAAACATTCCTGAGCTTTGAAATAGGACATCCATCCAGTGAATACCAGAACATATTGCTTGGTGCGGTAGGAGAGCAGGTCACGCAGAACTATCTCATTGGATTCCCGGAAAAAGTCGATGAAAGCCACATTGCAGCAGAAAACTTAGATGAGCGAGTCGTCTATAGGGAAGAGAATGGACGCTTCATCGAAGTGGAGCGGATGCCCGGAGAAGAATATGAGGAGCAGTTTGCCTCAAGAGAAGAATATCTGAACCGTATGTTGTCCGAGACCCAGTTGAAAGGACTAGCCGCTGATCTGGGTGTGCCGGAAGCTCTGGGGGTGCGCTACACGCAGAGTGAGAGAGCTTATTGGGAGGCCGGAGGCTGCTGGGAAATCTATGTTGAAATCGATGCAGACAAAAAGGTAGTGGCGGCCGCTAGTGTAGATGCAGAAACGGGAGAGCTGACACGAAACATTTTGACCTATAATGGATCTGGCTATTGGGAGGCAGAGTGAAAATGAAGAAAAGGTTTTGGAAACTGTCCCTTTGTGGAATCGTTCTGGTGCTTCTGCTTTTTACCGCCTGCAGTTCTAAAGCTGCCAAGGCTGTGGAAAAAGTCGAACTTGGCCAGAAATACCTGACAGAGCTGAATTATACGGAGGCTGTAGCGTCCTTTACAGAGGCTATCGGCCTTGACCCGGAGAATATTCCGGCTTATATGGGACGTGCACAGGCGTATGTCGGTCTGAAGCAGTACGACGACGCAAAGGTAGATTACACCACGGCTATCGAAAAAACGGAAGAACAGCCCTATACGCAGGCCGAAGCTTACGTTGGACGTGCTGAGGTGAACGAACTGACAACTTCCAACGAGGATGCTCTGAGCGACTATGAGGCGGCATCTACCGCATTGGATAAGGTCGATGTGGAAAAAATCACCGATGTCACAGAACAGATGCTGGAAGCGCTGAAGATCAAAGTCTATAATGCTTGTGCGCGTCTGAATGCATTTTTTGGCAGAAACGAGGCGGCAGCGGCCAGCTACACGAAGGCTATCGACAGTCTGGCCAAGCTTCCGGACGATGCAGAGGTTCTGGATGTAAAAGCCGCAAAGATAGAGTCGTACACCGGCCGTGCAGATGCCAATGCGGCACAGGAAAAGTATGAAGAAGTCCTGCCGGATTACGATGCCCTGATCGACATGGGCGAGGACAAAACGGCTGACCGGGACGCGATTTTGAGAGCTATGAGCCTTGCCAAGAGCAAAGCAGGTGACCTGAACAGTTCGATTAACTGGCTGGATGAGGTGAATCACACAGACTATGCGGCAAGCATTCAGCTGACAGAGGCCGAAAATATCCTGAAACAGGCCGCAGAGCAGGCCAAGGCAGACGGGGTAAAAGCTTACGATAAAATCAAAGAGACTCTTTCTACTGACGAAGCAAAAGCTGCAATGCAGAACCTTCTGGCCCGGGGTTATCAGCTGCGCTATTACGACGCCGATGGTAAGATGCTGGCGGTTTACACAGATACAACGGCTTGGGCAGATGTGAATGAAGAAGAAAACGGCATGATCACCGCAGAAGATCTGACAGTTGCTGACCCCAGTGCGGAAGATATAAGTGCAGTGTCTCTGGGCAAGCTGTATGTATATTATGGCGGTCATGAAAACCGCAGCCGTGAGGGTGAAGGTCTGTGGTTCATTCTGAATCCTACCAAAACGGACCTGACTGCCGAAACTTATACATGGGAGAATGATAAGCCCAAGGGCGATTTCAAAAAGAAAGAAGCGCCGAAGCCCGTCGCGGCAGATGTACAAATGACTTCATATAGTGCATCTCAAACCTTGGACTCGGCGGGATACCCGGGCTGGTCTTCTCAAGCTACAGTTACCTATGGAATTGGAGGAACAACGCTTCGCGTTCGGGAAACTTTTTTCAATAATGGTGTAGTAGATATCGACTGGGACACCAAACTTATTTTCTCACAGCCAATACTGGAAGTGTCGAGAAAAAGCTATGGGGCAGCATTTACAGTCCCGGCAGGAACGACTGTAAAAAGAGCAGATGGATACGGAGTGGAAACATTTAGTGGTGAAAGCGGAAAGGTACTGACCATCAAAGCCGGAAAGACGTATCATTTGAATTATGCGGGAATGGAAAGCTACGGAATAACAATAACCGCAAAGTAAAACATAGTGGAGTAAAAAATTGTTGTTGCAAGCAGTGCATTCGTGCGCACAAATGCAAATTTTGCGT
>ULVR01004907.1_pt1 | contig 27315 bp, 40 predicted proteins | sample 1959601 | NCBI WGS metagenome assembly ULVR01 (sample SAMEA4835791, study PRJEB28245) | human gut metagenome | biome: gut microbiome; material: fecal sample | place: Denmark | collected 2008
CCCTCCCGAGCCAGCGCAGCAGCGCGTCTACAACAGCTCCTGCGGCTTCTTTCGCAGCTCCTCGCACATCCGCTTGAATATGTCGGTACGAGGCTCCCTGCGCCCGTTGACGATGTTGCTCATCTGCCCGTACGAGCACCCGACCTTCCGCGCCAGCTCGTTCTGCGACATATCGCGCTCTGCCAGCGCGTCCCTCAGTGCCTGCGTGTTCATTCATTTCTCCTTCGTCCTTCCTGCCTTGGTGTTTACTGATGTGAACATCATATAACATCCGCTCACGTTTGTAAATATCATTCCAAGCCAAGGTCCCTCCTCATCGCCTCGTACCTCTCCGCCGTCGCACGCTTCCTGCCGGTGTTGAACTCGACCGGTAGGCACACCTCTAGGATGCGGTTGTACGTCCTCCTCGCCGTTATGTCGGGCGTCTTGTACAGCTCCGTGCGCGTGAGGTTGGTGCTCACCACCATCGGCATCCTCTGCCGGTACCTCCCGTCCACGACCGCGTAGACGAACTCCTGCGCATAGCTCGTGCTCCTCTCGGCACCGAGGTCGTCGAGTATCAGCAGGTCGCACGACAGCAGGCTCCTGAGCTGCTGCTCGTCGTCGAGGTTCCGCGCGATGATGAGCTGGGGAACCGACCTCATCACGACCCGCTTTCCGCCCTCTATGAGCCTGTTCGCAATGCAGCAGCTCGCGAAGGTCTTTCCCCCGTCCGGTTCCCCGAACATGAGCAGTCCGTAGTCTGCCCCGGCTGCGCACCTCTCGGCGTACCTGCGGCACACTTCCATCTGATCCTTCCCGTACCTGCCGTCGTCTGCCTCGAACGTGCACTCGCGCATCTCCGCCGACGAGAACGCGGTTCTTAGCAGCCTCTCGGTGCGAGCCTTGCGCTCGCGCTCCTCCGACTCCCTCTCCTCGCGCTCCCTCGCCTCCTCCTGGCACCTGCAAAGGCACGGCATGAGCTTTCCCTCTGCCATGACCGCCCTCGGGGTGTGGCAGTCTGGGCACATTGGGATGCCGTTCTCGACCGACAGCCCGTCCCACATGCGGTTCGATATGCTGAATCCAAAGTCCATGCTATCCCCCCTAGAACGGGCAGTCGGCCATGTCTACGACAGGCGACTCGTTCACATACGCCTCGAACTTCGATGCTCGGAACAGCGTCTCCGGTCTTAGGTACGAACGCATCCTCGGGTCTTTCGACCACTGCGCGACCTTGCAGTCTATGACTGCGATGCAGTCGCTCACCGAGTACCCGTCCCTCAGCCTCGCCGCAATCGGCTTGCGCGTCGAGTCCTTCCTCGGGTTGAACCTCTTCCCCGTCAGCTCGTTGAGGTGCGCCGTTACCTCGTCCACGCCCTCCTGGATGCCGTCTTGGGGGGCTTTAGGGGGTTCTATATGGCTAGTCATCTGGTAGTCATCTGGTATAGGTTCGCCATGTGGGGCAATTTGATTTGCCCTCACGGGCAAATGGATGTTCCCGTTACGGCAAATGCGCACCCCCTCGTCCGTGAGCGTGTACCACTTCGTCCTGTCGTATGCCGCGTCGTTGTACACACCGGCCTCGACGAGTCCCGAGTCCTCTAGCCTCTTGAGCGCCGAGCGTATCTGCTTCTCCGTCATGTACGGGAACTGCTCGGAGAAAGCCTTCACGCTGTTGTACGTCCAGAACCTCCCGTCGCGCTCGTTCTGGCTGTTCGTCGCGTTCTTCTCGACCCAGTACTCTATGTTCTTGAACAGCACCGCCGCGTTGACGCCCACCAGCTTCGCGACTTCCGAGTCGAATGCGTTAATCATGTCTCCTCCAAAAGAAAGACCCCGCATGGCGGAGGTAACGGCTCCACCCTGCGGGGTTCTTCGTGACTCAAGTCTACCAAATGCCGTTACCATCCGATAGTCTCATCCTATCATTTTGCTCCGAAGAGTTCGCGGTAGTGTGCGCAGAACTCGCAGGCCGCGCAGTAGTCGCGGCACTTCGGGTCGTCTCCCGGTCGGTGCTCGACGTAGAACTTCTCGCCCTCGCTCTCAGCCCTCTCGTTCGCCTCCTCCTCTGAGTCGTAGAGCTTGACCGCCGACTTGCGGCCCTCCTTCATCACCGCCCACTTGTCTGCCTTGTGCCAGCGCTCCTCCTCGGAGCACATCGGCAGCTCCTCGTCTGGCATCGACTCCGCGAGCTTTATCTCCTCGAAGCGACCGCGCAGCCACTCGCCGCACTCCGCTATCTCGCTCTCGCTGAAGTCCCATCCGATGCGGTACACGGGATGCTGCGGATACGTATGGTCCGCCTTCGCCTTCGTCTTCGAGTGGTCTTTCAGCATTGCCACGATCTCGCCGCGCTTGGCGTCGAATCCTATCTGGCGCAGCATCCACACGTAGCATAGCGTCTGGCGCTTCCAGTCGTCGAACTCGCCGAACACGACCTTCCACGCCGTGGCTGTCTTGTAGTCGGTCACGGTGCCCGTCGAATCGTCGTACAGGTCGAATATGCCGGAAAGCTCGTACCCGTCTCCCATATCGACGCTGAACCAATTCTCCTTGAGCTGGTCTGCCGTCTCCTGCGAGTTCTCAAGTATGCTGTGGACGGCTGTCCCGAATATCGCCCATACCATGTCAGACGCGTCCTGCTCGATTTCTGAGTCGTGTCGGCGCTGAAGGATGCTCTCGCGCACCCCCTTCATCACCGCGGTCACGCTGTAGCGCTTTGACGTGTACTTATGGTCGCTCGTCGCCGCGTCTACAAAAGGCGCTGGCAGGTTCATCTCGTTCGTGATAATCACTCGTCTACCTCCACTATCTCGACTGTCATGTACTCCGCTGTCCTCGTCCTCGGGTTCTTTCTGACCACAAGGCAAACGACCTGCGTGTCATCGTGCCACGCGACACCGTTAAGTGCGTCGAGTACGCTCTTCGCAACGTTGTCTGCGTCCGGCTTGTGCGTGTCAGGCTCGCTCTGGACTCGCTTCGGCGTGCTCTTCGGAAGCTCTCTGTACGTCTGAACCGTAACCATGAGCGGCCCGTCGTGCGTCTCTCCGCACTGCCTTCGGTACTCGTCAGCTATCAGCCTCTCGTACCTCTTGCCCTCCGGAGGCTGGTACGCCTGGGCGTGCCCCGCCACGACTCTGAACCTCGGGCGGGGCTTGCCGTGAACCTTGCCGACGACGATCAACCTACTCCTCATCGTCCTGCTCGGACTTCATGAGGCTGTCGATGGCCCTCTTCTTCTCGGACTCGTACACCGAACGAAGCTCTGCTTTGCACAGAAACACGAATTGCTCGTAGCTCATGAAGCTCGGCACCTTCTCAATCCTGCGCTTGAGCCAGTCCTCGAAACTCTCGGCAACGACTGCCCCGCCCTTGCGCTCTACCCGCACGTCCTTCCAGTAATCGAGCGAGTCTGCGGCGAGCTTCTCGCGGCCAACCTGTAGGATTCGTGCTTTGATGCCCTCGAACGGGTCTTTCTCGGCTCTCACTGTGGCCGATTCGACCATGCATGCCCTCATCTTCGCGTTCTCGGCCTTAAGACGTGATATGCGGTCGTAAGCCTCAAGCACGCCCATCACCATGTCGTTGCGTTCCATCCTGTCCTGCCTTTCCGCCCTTCCGGGCTTCTCGTTTCCGGGGATTCCGTTTCCCCTTGACTTAATCATAGCACAATCGTTCATCGTTGTGAATAGTAATTACGAGAAAACGGCGGGCTTGCAACCCGCCTTACGCGCTAATCGACAGTCGCAAGAGCCTCGCCGGTCTCGCGGTCTACGAGGCTCGTTCCGTGAATCTTGCCGATTGCGTCGTCGGGCGGATGCTCGGCCTGCCCACGATGCACGTCGAGCACGACAAGCTCGCCCACCGCCTTCGCAAGCTCTGGCATCATGCCGATGTCCTCCGGGTCAAGCTCGAACTGCATGACCGTCTTTCCTGTCTTGACGTTCATCGCGACGAAAGCCGACTTCACCGTCATGTCCTGCATCTTCGTATCCTCTCTAGAACGGGATGTCCTCGTCGTACATCCCTGCGTCTTCCTGCTGCCCGTCGTATGCGTTCTGCCCGCTTCTCTGGCCTGCGCCCTGGAAGTGGATGTTGTCAACGACCACTTCCACCTTGCTGCGCTTCTGTCCGTCCTTCTCCCATCGGTTCTGGTGCAAGCGCCCTGTCACTGCGACGTACGTGCCCTTCGACAGGTAGCCGCTGACGGACTCCGCACGCTTGCCGAACAGCGTCATGTCGATGTAGTTCGGATAGTCCTCCCACTCACCGTTGCCGTCCTTCCGGCTCTCGTTGACGGCCACCGACATGCTCAGGACTGCCGTCCCGCCCTGCGTGTAGCGAAGCTCCGGGCCTCTCGTGAGGTTCCCGCCGAGCGTCACGCTGTTCAATCCGTTCATCTGCTCTCCTTAGCTCTTAGCAATCCATCCTGCCAGTATCTCCGATGCGCGTACGGTCTGCGCCTCGTTGTACTCGAGCGCACCCTCGGTCACACCGAGCTGCTGCATTCCCTTCGTCTTGTTGAGCGCGGCAATCACCTCGTCTATCTGACGGCCCTTCATCTCTGCGAACTTCGCCAGGTTCACTAGGAAGTCGTCCCCTGATGCCTGCGTTTGCTTCTGTGGTGCCGTTTTACGGGCAGTTTGCGCCTTCTTTGGTGTAGTTGTTCCTCCTCCGCGACTCCGCGTCTTAGAATCGCTTACAGAGCCTCGGTTGTCCATGCCGTCCACCTCCTCGCCGGAGTCGATGGCGAACAGGCCGCACATCGCGTACTTTCGCGCGTACGAGCTTGCGAGACCAGAAATCTGAGCATCGTCCATGCCCTTCTTCTCGTCCTCCTCGCGTGCGTACGCGGTCGATGAGATCTCGCCATCGCACCCGTTCGCCCAGAATGTAGCGGTCGCCTTCGTGTAGAAGCGCTCCCCGATGAGCATCACCTCGTCGCTCAGGAAGTACCCGCAGTCGTACGTGTCGCACAGCGGCTTGAGCGCTGCGTTGATGCTCTCAAGGTTGCGGAACGCGTACTTGCCGAAGCTGTTGTACTGGTCTTTCGGTACGTGAAGCTCGTTCTGCACATGCGATAGCACAGAGCGAAGCTCCCTTTCCTTCTCAGCCATCTAAGACTCCATCCTCATGTTGTGAGACACCTCGAACGCGGCAAGCTCGTAAGCCTCTGACTTGCAGCGAAGGTACATCTCCTCGGTCGTGTCTCCGTTCTTCTCTGCACGGTAGGCATCGTTCGCGAACTTGTCTGAAAGCCTCGCGAAGTAGTCCGCCATCTCGTCTACCGTCCTGTATCTGCCGCTCTCCATGTCTTCCTGCCTTTCTTCTATTGGCGAACCTTTTTCTCCTATAAGCACATCATAGCATAAGCGTTCATCTTTGTGAATAGTGTACGCAAAAATATGGGGGGGCGCTTTCACACCCCCCCACACTTGCTAGTTCGTTGCCTTGAGAACGCCGTCCTCACCGGCTTGCAGCACTATGGCACCGGTCAGCGCCGCTCCATCGTCGCCGAGAGCGTACATCTTGCCTCCGACCTGCGCGATGCGGCCACGGACTGCACGCCCTTCCGAGTCTGCCACGTGCACCTTGCCGTCAGACGCATATGCGGCGTTACGTACGAGCCTGCAAGACGGCGCGTCTGCGAAGCAGTACCGCTCCCCGTCGATGACATGCACGCCCGTGTAGAGAGAGCCCCATGGGTCTCCGCTCGTCTGCGAAGCGAAGTACTTGTCTCCGGCAGCGTCGGTAATCCAACCGGAGTCGCAAGCCCCGAACCTGCCGTCGTGCCTGTCGTGGAGCCGGTACCACTTGCCCGCATCGTCGCAGAACCAGCCCCATTGCACCCAACCAGACGCATCGAAGTGGTACCACTCTCCGTCGATGAGCTCCCAGTCGTTCGTCGTGTACGAGCCATCTGCGTGCCGGTACCACTGCTTGTCTGCGTCGGACTCGTCGTAGACCCAACCGGCAGGGCCGGACGACGGAGACGCGCCTGCGATTGCGAGCCACCCTTCACGGGTAAGCTGCGCATAGTTTCTGTCAGTAAGCTCGCCGCTAGACGTGTACTGCCACAGAGTCCACGTAGCCCATGCTCCGGTGCCATATCTGAACGTCGGCATCTCCCAAGAGTTGCGGTTGTCCGGATAACCGGCAATCCACAGCGCACAATCGCTTGCGCAGCTCGCAGCCTGCCCGACCGCCGAAGCCTGGATGTACACCATGCACCAGATGCCCGTAAGCTCGTGGATGCGGTCAACGAACCTGCGGCACCATGTGGTGCTTCCCCACGAAGAGTTCTGCGTTCTCTCCCAGTCGAGGCACGGGATTCCCTCGCCGAAATACCCCTTGCAGTTGTTGTAAAAAAAGTTCGCCTCTGCAACTGGGTCGTTTCCTCCTGCGTAGTGGTAGAAACCCCATAGCTTGCCGTCGCTCTTCGCACGCTGGATTGCCGGGTCGCAGTACTTGTTCACGTACCCTGTCCCCTGCGTTGCCTTTGCAATCACGAAGTCAGACTCGCCGTATGCTGTCTCGGTGTTCTGCTTGCCGAATCTTCCGTTCGACCACCCGTCATGCGACGATACGTCTATTCCCCTAAGCATTCGAGCCTCCAATCGAAGCCTTGAGCTGAGACGCTCCAATCGTCACGCCGATTGCCAGCGCGACCACGTTGCACGTCTCGCTCACCTGCGTTCCGACAGGCCACCCCCAGATGTTCGCAAGCGTCGGATACGCGATTGCGATGAGCGGCATCATCACCAGCGCAATCCACTTGAGCGCTAGGTACGCGTTCTCTGGGAGCCAGTACTTCGGCAGCTGCGTGATGTCGTCTGCCGACACGTCGCTCGGCGTCTCCTTCACGCCCATCTTCTCGGCAACCTTGCTCAGCTCTGACACCACTGCCGCCTCCTCCGCATGCTCGACAGCATCAATAGAATTCTCACTCTTCATCTCCGGCATGACAAACCTCCTAGTGACCTAGCCCAACCTTAGCCAACACCAACGCGGCAATAGCCGCAACGAGCAGTGATATAATCTGAGTCACAAGCGATTCCCATCTTCTCGCTGGCTTCTGCTCTTGGATGTCCAGCTTCGCATCAATCTTACCTACCGTCTGGTCAATTCTGCTGAGCGTGACGGACATCGTGGCCTCGCGAATCTTCAGATCGTCGATTTCCTCGCCGTGCTTCGTGATTCTTCGCTCGTGATTGTCAATCCGATTCTTCAGTGCCACCAAATCCGGACACCCGTTCTCGCATTCAGCCATTCTATCTCCTGTTGACTCACCCGCTCTCGTTCAGACGATTATATTCCTCTGCGAGCCTACGCACCAATCGGCCACGACACGATTCCTCCCGTTGCCTGACCACTTCCACTGCCGAACGAATAGAACCACAACTCTCCTGTGCCGTCTGTCCACATCTGTGCGGTGTTGTTCGACTGCCTCGTCGTCAGCGGAATGTAGACACCGGTATGCAGCCTGTACCTGTCAGGAAGCGCGAAGTTCGGAACCTTCCATCCTCCCGTGCCAGGAATATCGTACAAACCACTCACGAGAATCCAGACGCACCCAGACCTCACGCACCACCAGATGTCTCCGTAGCCGTTGCCGCGGTATACATCCATCCAGCCCTTCGTCTCAATCTGGTCGTACAGCCTGTCTATGCTCTCTGTCCCCTCTCCCGTGCCGATATACGGAGTTGATATGTACGTCTTGAACCCTGATTTCGACTCGTCGTAAACAACGCCGAGTCCTTGGTCTGAACCACTCGGCCCTACGATGAACGCTATCGACCCCTTTTTAGACGTGTTCTCAACAACAATATCAGGGTCTACCGTGTCCGTGCCGTTGGTCATCGTCAATACCGCGTTGCCTTTGGCATTGACAATAGTCAGGTCGTTTCCCTGCTTTCCTACGACTATCGACTTGGAGCCTAGAATCATCGAGTCGTTGGCATTGAGCGCCAACCCGTCTCCGGTCGCTATCGCATAAGCCCCAGTGCTTGCGAGCATGGCGCTGTTGTTGCCCTTCACGCCCACCTGGTCTCCAAACAGCGCGAGCATGGAGCCTAGAGCCGAAGTCACGGCTCCAATCTCCCCGGCACCGGAACACAGATTGATTACGGATTGTGACGAGTTCTTGCCAAGCTCAATCAGCGACGTTGCAAACGACGCAACCACGGTCGTACCCTGCCTAATCTTGATGCCATCTCCGGTGAGCAGGATGTTCGCACCAGTTGCAGCGTTCTGCTTGCTCGTCGCTACGTGGGCACCCTCCGAGTCGGCCCAGAAGTACCATTGCGTTTTCGCGGCGACCTCGTTGGCTGAGTTGATTGCCTTCGCGAGAACCGGCTGCGTGTACGTCGTGCTCCCGTTCGTCCACGTCACCTTCGAGCGCGTCCAGATGTAGTGGCTCTCTGCCCATGCTGGCTGCGATGTCCCCCACGAGCCTCCTGACTGCGCAGTCGGACTCGTTGACAGGTAGTACTCCTCGACGATTGCGGAGACGCCTACGCCGGTTTCCCCCTTGGCTCCGGGGTCTCCTGTGTCTCCCTTCGCACCGGGCGCTCCGACCTTTCCGCCGACACTATAGCTCGTCGTCGTCGAATTGTCTGTATACGTCGTCACCGTCCTCGTCCACAGGTATTGCGTCGTCGTCGGCGCTAGGACGGAACTCTGCCACGTTCCTGTCGGAACGGTCGTTCCGCTTGTTGACAGCTGGTACGAGACGGCGGTTGACCTAACGCCCTTGCCGTCGCTGCCGGGGTCTCCCTTGTCCCCCTTGCTTCCGTCCTTTCCCTGCAACGCGACCGTGTACGACTTCTTGCCATCGCTGTACGATGTCCTCGTCCATACGTACATACCGGCACCGGCAGTCGGAATCTGCGACAGCCATGCGCCTGTTGGCGGAGTAGTTCCAGATGCCGACACCTGATACTCGATTGCCGAAACAGACACCGACGCGCCATCACTACCGTCCTTGCCGGGGTCTCCCTTAGCTCCTTGGATGCAAGTAGGCTCCGAATAGCTCTCGGCTCCGGAGCCGTCCACGGACTTCGTTCTCTGCCATATGTACTTCCCCTGAGTCCACGCTGGCGAGTCTGTAGACCACCCGCTCGTTGGAGCTGTCGTGCTCGTGTCCCCGAGCGCGTACTCGACATCGACCGACGCGACAAGCGTCTGCGCGAGCGCCTTTGCCTCGTTTGCAGCTTTCTGCGCAGCCTCAACAGCCGCTTCGTCCGCCGCAGCAGTCACGGTGACTCTCACCGAATCCGACGCCTCGGAGACGTTGTGCCTGTCCGTTCCGTCCTCTGCGCAGGCGTCGTCCTCCGCCGTAGCCCACACGGCGTACGTCTTGCCAACGGTCAGGCGGTTCGACGACACCGAACCCTCTGCGTAAAGCTCGCCGAGAACCTGCTCGCCCTCTCCGTCGGTCTTGGCCTTCACAACCAGCTTTGCGAAATCGTCTGGGATTCCGCCCTCAAGCTCGCCAGACCAGTACGCGACGAGCACCCCAGACGACGATGCCGCCGACACTCCAAGAGGCTTTCCCGGAGGCGTCGTGTCGCCGACGTGCGTCGCCATGCTCCTGCCGTTCCCGTTCTGCACGCCGAGGATTGAGCGCGTCCCGTCTGCGTTCGGCACAGAGATTGTGCCGCTCTGGCGTGTCGTTGCCTCCCTCGCGGACTGTGCTGCCGATGCGGCGACGTTCGCCATCTTCTCCATCGGCGACATCATGCCGCCGAGCTTCACGTGTCTCATTACCAAACCTCCCACGGGTCGAAAATCGGGTCGAACGTGAGCTGAACCTTGTCTGTCATGTCGCCCTTCATCTCCATAAGACGCAGCTTGTACACGCCGTCGGGCAGCGTCGGATAGCCGTCTATCGCTACATCGACCTCCTGGCCCGGCCACAGGATTCCGGGCGTCACGTTGTTGCCCGCGTCGTTGACGAACGTCCTTCCGGTTATCTGCACGAGCGGCCTCTTCAACGATTCGAGCACTGCGTTCGAATGCCTTCTCACGAGGTCTTCTGTACCCCAGTCCGAACTTCCTTTCTGAGCCTCGACGAGCGGCCACGGGTCGTTCCTCTGGCACAGCGTCATGTCCTGAGCGAGATAGCATAGCGTTCCCTCGTCCTGCCCCGAGCCTGTCCCGTACACGCGCATCGTAGGCGCTCCGTGGGCGACCTTGATTCCCTCTATCGTGCCTCCGCCCTTGAACCAGGTCAGTGTTGGCACGACACCTGACTGCCCGAGGTACGGATCTGAGTCCGAGCCAGCCTCGAACGTCCAGCTGACTCTGTTGCCGTCAACATTCGGCCTGAACTGCATGTCGGGGCCGTTCTCAACGTTCGCAATCGCCGTCAGCAGCTTCTTCGCTGAGTTGTTCCCCACGTTGTAGCCGTAGTACGTCCTCTGCGAGGAACCCCCCTCTCCAAGGTACTTCCAATCTATGGGCAGGTAGCCGCCCTGCTTCTTTTCCGTTGCCATGACGCCAATCTCGCACGCTATCGCCCTCAGAGACAGGCCGCTGAAGAAAATCGTGTCGCTCGTCGTTGACCCGTATCCCTTCCCGAACCTGCCCTCGGTGACGATGAGCCTGTTGTCTAGAAAGTCCATCGGGGACAGCAGGTCGAACGACGTGTCGAGGTACGAGTCTGTTCTGAGGCCGATTATACCGGCAACGACCGGCGCTCCGTCCCAGAGCAGCACGAGTCCCCTACGGTAAGGAGCCAGGAATGCGTTCCTGCCCTCCTGGCTCTCGATTGGAAGCGCCTCCCACGGTACGGTCAGACCAGATGCGTCACCCTCGCCAGTTCCCTTGTCCCTCGTTGTCGTGAGCGAGCACGAGGATACGGTCAGCGTCCACGACAGGTTCGGGATGTCGATTGGCGCGTCTATGACGCCTGTCATCGTGTCGAACACGTAGCACTCCCACATGCTACACCACCACTCCGCCGTCAGCGATGATGAGGCGCTGGCCCGGCCAGCTCTCGCTGCTGTAGTCGGCTACGATGTCTGACACCGGACTTGTGCCAGAACCCCATAGCCGTGCGGTGATTACGTGCGTCCCTGCCTGCATCGTCACCATGTCCTCGACGCATACCGAAGACGGAGAGTACGGGTTGCACGTGAACCTGAACGACCTCATTACTGTGCCGTCAAGCGTCCACTCTAGATAACCAGAGCCAATCCAGTCGTACGACGCGGTGTTGGTCGCCCTGACGTTCGCCGTCATCTTCACGCTGACGAGGCGGTCTGTCGGCAGGTTCACAGTCGCCGAAGCGTAGGTGAACGGCGCTCCACGCTGAATCGTCTGCGTTGCCTTGAACGTCTTGTCGGCGAGCACGCCTAGCGACGCTCCGTATGGTATAGCGAACAGCCTCGACGCGTTGACGGTCGCGTTCTTCGTCGTGGTCGAACCGCCCGGAAGCAGCATGCGTGCAACCTCCGTTGCGTACGTCGGTATCGTCGGCGAAGACGGGCTTGCCGCAGCCGTCCCCTTCGTAACGCCAATCGTGACGAGATTGTCCGTGTCTCCCTGGCTCATGTCGTGTGCGGTAATCCAGATGACGTCTATTCTCGGGTTCGAGCTTGCGTTGGCCTCCACTGTCGGCGTCGCTCCGCCAGACCAGTAAGCCTCTGTGAACCCGTCGGACACCCCTCGGCTGCAAATGGCCATGCCAGCCGACACGTTGTACGCCATCGTAGAGCCGCCGGACACCTGCAACCCGCCTACGACGCCCTTGTTGAGCCACTTCTGCGCCAGCATATGCCTGATGTCGGTGTCGGTCGTGCCAATTCCGTTAGCTGTCTGGCGCACCCCGAATGCAACGTTAGCCATTGTCTACCTCCTAGATGTACGTGTCGCGCGATGCGACCTCTATTGTACCTATGCCGTCCGCGCTCAGCGAAAGCGTTAGCGAGCCTCCCGCTGGCACGGTCGGGAACCCACGCTGCGTGACGCTCCTCGTCACATCCACGCCGTTGACAGACGCCGTTCTCGACCGGCAGTCTATCTCGACCACAGACGAGCCCACTGGCTGCGAGTACACGAGCTGCTCCCCGGTCGCCTGGTTCGTGATTGCGAACCCATTTGGCATGTCACCCGACGCGTATATGGCCGGGTAAGCCTCCGACGTGCCCTCGTTTGATACAGTGCATACGCTCCTCATCGCCTCGGCCCCGTCTCCGTATTGGAGCGGGTACCTGAGCACACCCGAATCGTAGACGAGTCCGCCGAATCCCTGCGAGCTGGGGTTCATGAACCCGACCGACACGTTGGCCGAGAGCCTCTCCGGACGAGGGCACCTGACCGTCACAGTGACGTCCTCCTCGTTCCTCGTCACCTTCCCGTCCTTTACCTCGACCGTCACGAACCCCTCTACGCACGTGTCGGAATCCTCGTCAACGACCCTGAGACTCACGAGTCCGTGCGCCATCCACAGAAGGCTCTCGACCTGCTGCTCGACCTCCGTACGGTTCCTCCCGTGCGCTACGCACTCTATGGTCACCGTGCGCGACGCGTACAGCACCGAGCGTCCTTCAACGTCATGCGAGCCGTCGCCCGACTCCCTCGCCGTCATGCTCACCTTCGAGTCTGGCGTAGACCACCAGCCCTTTATCGTTCTCACGTCTATGCCGTTCGACCCGTCTCCGCCAAGCCGCACGGTGACGTCTTCCTTCGTAATCTCCGCGAACCACTTCTGCATCAGAACGCTCCCATCGCCTCTGACAGCGCGTTCCTGTGCAGGATTGCCGCCGCGCTGTACAGGTCGTCGTCAGACCTGACCACCTTCGTCTCGAAATGCTGCTCGACCTTCGGGGGCTGCTGCCCCTTGTCGCTCACGAACCCGAACACGGCACCCTGCTGCTTGAAATCCATCTGCACTCCGTCGATTCCGAGCTTGACGTCCTTCCTGAGCGAGCCGAACGGGTCTTCCCTGTCCCATCCGAGGGATACGCCTATTGCAGCGCCACGGCCCATGTTCACGCCGATGAGGTCGCGCATGAGAGTGGACGGAGAATGGATGCCAAGAAAGTTCTTCACTGAGTCTATTGCGGAGTTCACCCCACCCATGATCGCGTTGAGGATTTCGCCTCCGGCGTTGCGGATGCCATTCGCGATTCCCTCCACGATGTTCGAGCCTACGGATACGACCTGTCCGGGGATTGACGCCAGGCCGCTTATGAGGTTGCTCGCGAACTCCGACGCTGCGCTGATTGCGTTTGACGCCATCTGCCCGACGAACGACGCGACGTTGCCGATTACAGAGCCTAGGAACCCTGCGATCCTTCCGGGCACAGACCCTATGAAGCTCACGATGCTGTTCAGGAACCCGGAACCCGCGGATGCGGCACCGCTCACAACGGAGCCGACGAACGACGCGACGTTCGACACGACCGAACCGAGGAACCCGGCTATGTTGCCCGGAAGCGACGCGAACCACCCAATGAGCGCCTGGATTGCCCCGGGGACGGTGACCGTGAAGAACTCGACAATCGCGCCCCATACGGCTGCTGCTGCGGACGAGATTGCGTCCCATGCCGCTGTTACGGCGTTCCTGAAGTCCTCGTTCGTCGCCCATAGGGCGACGAGAGCCGCAACGAGCGCCCCTATCGCGATTACGACAATCATCATCGGGTTCATGCTCATCACGAAGTTTAGAGCGGCCTGGGCGAGGGACATCGTCTCAGTCGCTCCCGCCGCAACCGTCTGCGCGGTCGTGAACGCCGTTATCGCTGCGCTGATGCCCTGAACCATCCCACTTATCGTCGTGTACGCCTGCCATGCGGCGAACCCACCCGCCACGGCAGCGAGAACCGGAATCAGGATGCTGCAGTTGTCGGCGCACCACCCGAGCGCGTCAGCCGCTCCCTGAATCACCGTCGAGACAATCGGCCCGACCATTGACGAAAGCGTCCCGAACGCCGACACAACGCCGCCTATAGCCCCCTGAACCTGCGATGCGTCGATTGTCGGTATGTTGATGCCGAGCTGCGCGAACACCGCCGTAGCTGCGTTCCACGCACCTGCAAGAGCCTCGGACAGAACCGGTGCGAGCTTCTCCTGAATACCGGCAAGAGCACCAGGGAGCGCGTTCACGATTCCCTCGCCGATTCGCTGGACGGCGGGTGCCACGTTCGTCGCGACGTCTCCCAGAGCTGTCATGAGGTTGTCAATCAGCGCCGTCATGTCTGCGTCGGGCGATCCTATGCCTGCGGCAAGGTTCTCCCACGCGGCCTTTACCTCATTGATGGAACCCTCGATTGTCGTGGCTCCCTCTCGCGCGGTAGTACCGGCGATGCCCTGCTTCTCCTGGACAAGCTCGATTGCCGTAACGATGTCCGAGAACGAGTCGATAGACAAGTCTGCCGCCTGACCGTTCGCCGCTGCGTACGCGTTGGCGTCGTCGATGAGGCGCTGCATCTCCTCCTTGGTGCCTCCGTAGCCGAGCTTGAGATTGTCGAGCATCGTGTAGTTCTGCTTGGCGAAGCCCTGGAACGCGTTCTGCACGTCGGTCATGTTGCTTCCGAACGTGTTCACGTTGTCGGACATCGCACGCATCGCAACGTCGGTCTGCTGCGCGGCCTTGACGGTGTCACCGCCGAGCGAGTTTATGAGCGCCGCGCTGAAGCTCGTCGCCTGCTCCATGTACTGGTTCGCCGACATTCCTGCCGTCTGCCATGCCTTCGACGCGTTCTCCGACATGAGCGCAATAGCCGGGTTCAGGCTGTTGTACTCGTCCCTGACCTCCGCGACGGCCTTGCCCTGCTCCTGAGCGTATGCGACAAGCGTCTGCCCGCTGCCGTACAGCTTCGCGACGCCGCCCGACAGCTGCTCGTAGTTCGAGTAGGCGCTGAGCGCCATTCCTCCGAACGCGAGCGCGGCCGAACCTACCGCAGCGAACGCCGCGGCACCTGCCTTCGCCACGGTCGAGAACACCGACGTCCCTTTGGACTCTACCTCAGAGAACGACGAACCGGCCTTCTCGGCTGCGTCCTTGCCCGCCGCGTCTGCCTGCGCCCCAAGCCCGGAGCCGTCAAGCTCCATGCCAATCTTGATTGTTCCGTCTGCCATATCGCCACCTCTCAACGGTGGCGCTCCCTGCCTAGGGCTTAACCTTCCCGAACGCCTCTTTCTGCCATGCGATTATACTCTCCGCCTCTGCGGTCTTCTTCTTCGGAAGAGTCCATGCGTCCCTCGCCTTCGCCATGCGCTGCTCGTACGATTCCTTCGAGCCTTTGCTCCATGTGCGGTACGCCATCGCCTGCGACATCACCGTGTCGCTCGGCAGCGAGCGGAACAGCGCGAGGAACCGGTGCCAGTGCATCTCGAGCTCTGGGTCTGTGAGGTCTATGCCATACGCCTGCTGGAACGCGCCTACGACGTACTCGCCGTCCTCCACGAGGTCGTAAGCCCTCGCAGTCGAGCCGGAGCCTCCGTGCGGCGTGCTGCTCTCGTTCCTAGCGAACGCCATGGCGACCGGCACCCACGAGTCTCCTTTCGGCACCTTGCCGTCAAATATGGCCGTCTCGGCCACCTGGCTCACCTCAAGCGACTCAAGCCATGCAATCCAAATTCTGAAGTCCGTCCGTATACGGAAAGTCTCCCCGTCAACCTCCAAGGCTGAGGGGAGACCACGGTACCGCAGGTCAATCATCTCTGCGCCATGCGGAACACTTGGCGGTTCGGCTTCTTCGTGATGCTTGCGACGCTTGATGCCGCGTCGAGCATGGGCTTCATCTGCTCGATTTGAGCGTTCGCCCCGGACATCTGAGCTTCGAGCACGGGCTTTGCGTACGACGTGTTCAGCTCGTTGTACAGGACTGACAGCTCTACGAGGTCAACGTCCTCCATTCGCTTTCCGTCGAGACGCGCGTCCACGTACTCCTTCGGCAGAGCCTTCTTAACGAACTCGTACTCGGCCTTGAATCGCTCCGTGCTGCCCTGTGCTGCGGACACCTTGTCCATCTCCGCACTGAGCTTCAACGTCATCTTCGGAAGCTCGAATGCCTGTCCCTGCGAATCGGTGTACTCGACCATTTCAAACCTGCCTCTCAAACGAAAGATTCCCGCGAGGCTCATGCCCCACGGGAACCATTCTACCACGCCATGTACCGGGCAACTAGCCTGCCGTGAACGTCACGGTGTCCGTGCCTACTCCTGTGACGGTGCCGTTGATTGGGTCTCCGTTCAGCGCCAGCTTGAACGAGACGTTGCCGTCCACGGTGTTCAGCGTGTCTCCGGTGACGGTTGCCTCATTCCACACCTGCGCGACAGTCGGCTTTCCGGTCTCAATGTCGGGTCGGACAATCATGACTGGCGCCTTGCAGTCGGCACCGACAGGATAGCCGTTCAGGAACTTGTCCATGAACTTGTACAGCGGGTTCGTGTTGTCGAGCACGATTTCCTGCGGAAGCTCGGGCTGGTAGCCGGTGACGACGGTCGTGTCGTTCTTGCTGTTGATGTAGCTCTTGGTGTCGGTCTGCGGGTTGTAGCTCAACTCGAACTGCGTTGACAGGTCGATGGGCACCCACTTGTACGTTCCCGGCTCGGCACCCTTGGTCGTGTCGATGAACGGGATGAACAGGTTGCGCGTCAGCTGCATTTTACACACTCTCCTTCTCCCAGTAGGTAATGGCAGCTTGGAACTGGTATCGTGCCAGCTGCACGTCCTGATAGGCCGCTGCGAGCGCTGGGACGTTCTGCAACGGCTCTATGGCACGTATTGTACACCCTTCTCCGAAGTCGGGCACGTTGCCCTCGCCGAACTGGCGTGCCACCCAGTCAAGCCACTTCTCGCCGAACCCCATTGCCTCGGCGTTCGCCGTGTCGAACCCGTCAGACCAGTCTGCGACCATCACGAGCGCGAACGTGTACCTTCGCTCGGCCGTCCCGTCGATGAACTCGCGCATCTTCGCGTCGTTGTACACGACGTTGACCGCCCTCTCGTCTGCCTTCATGTCCACGGCGTTCAGCTTGATGTACTTCCCGATGCCGTCGTAGGTCTTCAGCCACCTCACGACCGCGTCCGTCTTGCCTGATACCTTCATCGCTGCCTCCGTGAGCCTCTGTGGTCAATCATACGGGCCAGTTTCCTCCCGATGTGGAAGATCGATTCCATGGCCTTAAATCGCCTCCTATCGCTTCAGGTAGTCCGTTGCCGCCTGAGCAAGCTCGCCGACGTGCGCAGCAGAGTACGCGTCCGCCCAGTGCGCCGTCGCCAGCGCGTGCCTCTCGTGCGAGAACTTCAGGCCGTCCCCGTAGTACATCATCCTCGCGTACGGAGTGCTGTAGCTCACCTCGAACGGGGTCGCGGTTGCCGAGGCGTCGAGGAACCCGTTGCGCATCGGGACGTACGGCGACATCCCTCTCATCGCCTCGGTCGCGAGGAACAGCCCGAGTCCGTCGTTCTTCGGTATCGCGTCGAGCTTGCGATGCACTCCCTCGAACTCAAGCGTCGACTTCATGTCACCACCCTTTTCCCTTTAGCTTTTCTATCTGGATAGTCATCTGGTAGTCATCTGGTATAGGTCGGCCATTGTTGTCAAATCGATTTGCCATCTAGGGCAAATGAGATTTACCCGTCGGGCAATGGCTATGCGCCTTCCAGATGCAGCACGTTCGCGTACTTGAGCATCCCCGCGCCGCCTTCCACCCCGCCGTTGTTCGACAGGTCGCGGAACGCGTGAACCTCGAACCCACGGTGCAGCGTCAGCTCTGCGAGAATCTGCCTCTTCGTAGGCTCTCCGGACAGCGCGGTCTCTCCGAGCATCACGTAGTCTCCTGTTGATGCCGTGAGCGCGTCGCTCGGCCTCGTCTTGCAGAACTCCGCGTACGGGACGTATCGCATCGTGGATGACGGAACCTGCACGACGCAGCTCTTCGCCGTCAACGCGACCCCTTGCGCATCCGTGGTGCGCGAAACCCTCTCGCTCCACATCGCCGGTCTGAGCACGCGCACCGCGTAGACGTCGTTGTCCAGCCCTGCGTCCTTGGCGCCGATGCGGTTGAACACGGTCACTGTCTGGTCGAGAACCTTGTCGATGTCGATGTTCATGTCACATCGCCCCGTTGAACGACACGCATTGCGACGTGAGGTCTACTGGCAGAAGCTCCATTGCCCGCTCCATGCACTCGTACTCCGCCATCGTGACGGTTGACGTTCCGGAAGACCCTCCGAACCCGAACGAGTTCACGCCGTTGTTGAACGACGTGACAACGGTTCCTGCGGCAAGCGACTTCCTCGCCTCGCGGATTCCGTCTATGCGGTCTATGACGGCCTTCATGGCAAGCTCAACGGAGCCTTGCAGGCCCTGAGCCTTCAGGTCTGCCGTCACCTGCTCGGAGTGCAGGCGGTTCAGCGTCCAGTGGTCTAGCAGAATCTCGGCCTCGGACTCGTATCCGGCGTATGCGGACTCCTCCACGGTGCCGCCAATCTCGCGGTACCTCTCGTAGCTTAGATACATCTCTCGCCCCCTTACGAGACGACCCCCAGTCGCAAGGCAGGGAGCGACTGGGGGTCTACGGAATCGGGGGACTTGCCCCGATTGCGATTATACACGACTAGGCAGTGAACTTCACCGTCGCGACCGCAACGCACTCGGGGCGCGTGACTGCCGCTCCGTACACGTGGAGACCCTTCACGGCGTCGCTGAAGCGCTTCTCGGGTCGGTACGCCTCGGTCTTCAGAATCTGCTCTGCGAACGTGCCGCAGATGGGGCTGGATGCCACGACGTTGAAGGCGCCGTTGGCGGGGCTGGGCGCGTTGACGGACGTCATGATGTCGAAGCCTGCCGCGCGGTACACGGAACCCTCGGTGAGTCGCTTCTGAGCCTCGTCGGCAGAGACCTGCACGAAGCGCGGGTCAAGCAGCATGAAGCCCTCGAACTCGGAGGGCATGACGCACACGCGGCCCTGCTTGGGGAGCTTCGCCTTGTCAAGCGCGGTCTTCATGTTGACCAGCGTCTCGTACGCGTTGTCCTTGGTGATGACGAGAGGCGATGTCTTGCTGCCGAGACCTGCGGTGAGCGTGCCCTTGCTGGCGAGCAGCCCGCCGAGGTACTGGTCTGCCACGTCGCTGAAGCCGTATCCTGCACGCGCGGTCGCGGTGTCGAGCAGGCTCAGATTGGACTGCGCGGCGTCCACGTCGTCAACGGCGATGTTGAAGTACTTCGCCTGGTCGATGGTCAGGGTCTGTACGGCGGGCGCCACCTCGTCCGCTGCGGCGATGTCGGAGGACCTGGTGTAGTCCTTGATGGTCACGTCGCCGATTGTGCCAATCTTCACGGTGTCGCCAGCGTCGGTGATTTCGCCCTCGTAGTCGCGGTTGAAGAGCTGCGCGTAGACGAGGGACTTCTCAAGAGCGTCGAGAATCTTCGCGCTCCAAACGGTGGGGATGAACTTCTCTGTTGCCATGTCGGCTCCTTACTGCTGGTCTTCCAGCAACTTGTTTACCTCGCTCATGTGCTTTCGGATGTCATCGACGGACATGCCCTTCAGGTCTTCGAGCGACTGGATGGGAGCGTTGCCGCTTCCTCCGCCGTCGTTCGCACCTGGCATCTTCTTCGGGTCGCGCTGTGGGTTCGCCCAGATGCCGTCCGCGTCCTCCGTCACCGATGCCAGCACGTCGGCCAGCTTCATGTCGGGGTTCGCCTTCGACTTCTCGTAGGCTGCGGTCTTGATTGCCTTCGCCACGATGTAGTTCGCGAACTTCTTGTCGCCAAGCTCCTTCTGGAACTTCTTCTCGAACTCCGCCTGCGCTGCGGTCTCCGCGTCCTTCGCCTTGCGCTCCTCGTCGGCATTCTTGTACTCCTGAAGCTGCTCTTGCATCTTCTTGTACTCCTCGGCCTTCTTCGGGTCTGCGCTCTGCGCCGCCTCAAGAGCCTCGTTGGCCTTCGCGAGCTGCGCTTCGAGGTCTGCCACCTTCTGCGTCTTCGCGTCGGTCTCCGCCTTGGTGCGGTAGTTCTCCAACGTCGCCTTCTCGATTGCCTTCAGCTTCTCGTCGTCAAGCTCGACGCCGTTCGCCTTAAGGATGTCCTTGATGTTGTCCATTGCACTCTCCGTCCTAGGATGTTGTTGAACCGCACTCCATGCGGTGGGGACGGTCGCACTCAAGCGTGCGCCGCTATGAACGATTGTACGACAAAAAGAAGCCCGCGACTAGGCGGGCTGGTTGGTTCCGTTGCTATGCAGTCGGGCCGTACGCTCGATCGTGCTTCCTTGTGGCTATGCCCCGTCGATGCCGAGAATCCTCGCGTCAGCCACATCGTCCTCTACCTGTCCGTACGGCTTCCCTGACATCTTCGCGAGCCTCTCTATGGCTCTCTCGTAGCGGTCGTAGTCCTCGCTCTCGTAGAATCGGTTGGCGACCATCAGGCCGCGCTCGTACTTCGACATGCCCTCGCAGTCTCTGTCAACGAGGTCGTAGTCCATAATTTCCGCATCGCTCAGCGGCTCATCGTAGTACACCCTTCCCCATACGTTCCTGCCGAAATCAGGGTCGAGGAACAGACCGTCGTACATGATGACCTTGCATCCGTCCTTCACCGGGTAGCACCCGATTGACGGCGGTCTCAGCTTGCATCCGTAGCAGTGCATCACTGCGCCTCCTTGTACTCGTACTCGAACTCCTCGGTGTCCCCGTTCGAGTAGACCGCCTTTCGTAGCAGGCTCCCAATCTTGTAGTCATCCTCGAACGTGACCCTGATTCGCTCGCCGTTCACGTACTTCCTGAACACGATTCCAGACGCCTTCTTGCGCATCTGGTTCGGCGTGTAGAAGCTCCTTACCGGCTTCTCGCCCTTGCCGTTGTGCCAGCAGACGACCCTCTTGCACGCGTCCAGGCCGTCGAGGTCATCGCATCCGTATCCCATCATCTGTCTTCCTTCCTCACGAACCCGCTTGCCTTCACCTTGCTGCCTTCGAGCACCTGACGCTCTGGCTCCTCCACCTCTTCGAGCGTCCCGTAGCAGCGGCATATGCACGTCCCGTCCTCGTGCCTCGCGTACCCGTAGCACATCGCTCCTCCTCACATCATCGTATCGTCGTTGACGGTTGCAGCTTCCCTAATCGCGTACGGTTCGTTGCCAGCACAGGCTACAGCCCTGCACAGCTTCCACTGCGTTACACCGCCGTTCATCGCGGTTGACATTGCCTGCATCAGCGCTGCCGTGTCGTTCACTGCCTGTATCGTCTTTTCGAACTTTCCTTCGACGTAGAACCCGTATCCGCTCATGCTTCCTGCCTTTCCTGTCGATTCCGTCAAAGCCGCTGTGGCTCAACGCTTCCTATGCAACGTATGCCACGTACCTTTTGTTCTTGGTGTCCCTCCTGAAGCAAACGGCCGCCTCTCCGCAGTCCGTATCTACCACGAGATGCCTTTCGTTCATGACTGACACCTTCATGCCCCTTTCCACCATCTGCCGGTAGAGGACTTCCACAAGCTCGGCGACCCTTGCTCCGCTGCTGGTGTTCTCTGCGAACTCCTTTGCGAACTCGATTGCGTCGTTCTTGGTTTACATCATGTCCTGCCTTTCTTGTGGTTGTTGTTATTTGTTGATGTAATCATAGCATATGTGTTCACCTGTGTGAATGGTTTACTCAAGAAAAAGCGGGGATTTTTTCTCCCCGCCGTTGCTTGCCACTCTCTATATTTCGTACACGACTCGGTTCCCGTCCTTCACCTTGCCGGCCACGCGGACGCCGTGCTCCGTCTCGTACGACGTGCATTCGTTCAGGCACCTTGCTATGAAAGACGCTCGTCCCATGCCGTCCGACATCTTGTCCATGTTGGCCTCGGTCTCGCCTGAGTCCAACGTGACCACAACGTTGCCGTCAGAGTCCTTCCCCCTGAAGTGATATGCCATCTCCTACCCCTTCCACTCGTACGCCGACATGCGCTCCTCGCGTGTCTCGATGCCAGCATCCTTGCTCTCTGCTCGGTACCTCTTAACCATCTCGTCTATCGTCGAGTCGATTCCGCCAATGTCGCTGCCAGCCTCGACCAGGACTCTTCTTTCGGCCTTCAGCTTTCGCACGGACGTCTCAATACGCCTCTGGCGCTGCGTGAACTCGTATGCCGTCATCTCCGTTCCGTTGACATCGACCTTCCGCGACGACTGCTCGCGGTACTTCCTGAGCTGTTCCTGGGAGTTCGCCTGCTTCGATACGCCCATCAGGATTGGGAACGTCTGGTGTCGGCAGTTCATCCCCTTGGCTATCGGGCGTTCCAATCCGCCCTGAATCCTAGCGAACTCCGCGTTGGAGAACTGCCTTCCCTGATACGGCGCATGGTCTTCTGCGCACATGCCGTGCGCCGACACCTCAACGCCATCGGCACCGAACGCCCTGCCGACCTCGTTTCGCGCCTCCTGCATCGTCATCCGGTAGTTGTCCATGACGTTCATCGATACGGCGCTGTACAGCTCCCTCGTTGCCCCTGACTCGTACACCACCCTGACGCCTCCTGATGCCAGACGCCTCACCATGCGGTTGTACTCCTCGCCGTATGCAGACTCCCCCGAGCGGACTGCTCCCACGGCGCGGTTCAGGCAGTCTCTGTATGCCTGCGCAATCGGCGTCACCTTCCCGTCATGCGACACGACCGCCATGACGGACGTGCGGCACATGCCATCGACGTCCTTGCGAGCCTTCGACCTTCCGGACACGATAGACTGCCTTGAGAACGGGTTGCCCATGACGCTCTGGAACGCCCTGCCGGACGCCTCGAACATCGCCTTCGACCACGAGTTGATTGCGTCTGCGCCGGCACCGAACAGCGCGTCCGCCCTCTTTCCGAGCATCGCCGACAGCGTTGCCGCTATCGACGATATGTCCGCCATTCCAGCGACCTGCCATTTGGCTGCGTCGTCGTACCCGGTGTCCGCATCGACTCCACGGAGGCTCCTCGCAATCACGCACAGGATGGCGACCTCTGCCGCGAGCGCCACCATCGATATGTCCAGCTCCTCGCGACGCTCGTCCATTTACAGCTCCTGGAACACGGGCACGGACGGCTTCGCGGCCGCGATCTCTGCCACCCTCTGACGAGCAACCTCCGGACTCTCGCCCATCACCATCATCCGGTAGTCCACGGCGTCTGTGGCACCGATGGCGTTTCCTGCGAGTATCGCGCTCTGCTGGTCTGCGAACGTGTTGATGTACTCGTCGCTCCACTTGTACTCGACGTCGTACGGGCCGACCGGGACGATTCCGTAATAGCTCGCCAGAACGTCCCACGCGTACACCATGTCGTCTAGGTAGCTCTCGGCCACGCCTCGCGCCGTCTCGATGAAGCTCTGCGTCTTCACTGTGGCCTTGCGCACGTTGTCCACGTTCTGGTAGCTCGCCTCGTTCAGGTTGCTCAGGATGCCGGAGCTTACGCCGACCGCCTTCTCGACCTCCTGATACTGCTTCTCCAACGCGTCCACGTACGGCTGCAATTGGATTGTCGGTGCCCATTCCGATATGAGATTGCCGTTTCCGCGCAAGTCCCCCCGTACGTCCATGAAGAGCCGTTCACGTCCCTTCGGCATCGTGAGCTTGGATGCCACGATGTCCCCGTTCTGGTCGCGCCTGAACTCCTTCGAGAACATCGACTTGTCGGCAATGATCGCCTTCTCGCTCAGCCCGAACTCGTTGTGCATCTGGTTCGTAAGATAGTGAATCTCCCTGATTGGCGCTGACGCACCGAAGCAGATTGGTGTTCCCTTCTGCGCGTTCGGGTGCTGCGGGTTCAGCGTGAACGAGCGGTAGCGACCGATGAGCAGCCTGTCTACGTTCGGAACCCACCACTCCTGCTCGTTCGTCGCCGCCCAGTCCGGGAACCTCGACCAATCCACGTCTCCCTGGATGTTGCCGTCCTTCGCGACGAACGTCTTGTAGTGGTTCGCGTACGCCTTCGTTCCATCGACCGACACGTACGGCACAAGCTCGACGAGCCGCAGGAGCGTGTACCTGCTTCCGTAGCGCTCCTGCTTCTCATCAACCACGTAGATGCATGACGTAATCTGCCTGCCGTTGGCACCGAGGATTGCGAAGTCGCCAGCAGACACGATTGCGCAGTCCATGCCGCTACCGTTCCACGACGGCACCGTGATGCAGTCGCCTGTCATGAACGCCATCGACACGACGTTGACGAAGCTGTCTCTCACGAAGTCTGAGCTTACGGAGTCGAGGAGCCGCGCCCTCTGCGAGCTTCCGACCACAGGCATCGTGAACTGCATCGCCATCAGGTTGGCAAGGCTCTCGCTCACCATCGCCTCGACAGAGTACTCAGTGCCCTTCTTCCCGGAGTCGCGGTATGCTTGGCTCTGCTCCATGCCCTGTATGCGCCTGTTCAGGCTCCTGGCCAGCCTGTCCAGCACGCTGTTGAACAATCCCATATCGTCTCCTTTCGCATTGCCAATCACATTTTACGTCATCGCCACCGGAAGCACGACAGCTCCCGCAGCCCGACCGTCTGCACGAAGTAGCGCATTGCGTCGCAGGCGTGGTCATCCTCCTTGACAACCTCCTCTTGCCTCTTCTTGTCGTTCCAGCGGTACAGCCCGAGTTCCGACAGCAGGCGCTCGCACTTGTGGCTTATCAGCAGGTCTCCCCGCTCCATCGCCGTCATGACGTTGCTGATTCCCTCTATGACGGCGTTGTCCGCCCCCCTGAAGTCCCAGTCGCCGTGACGGTGCATGCACTCCATGAACGACGACGAGGACGGGTCTATTACGACAAGCTCGACGTACTTCTTCGCCATGAACCTGCGCAGCGCCTCGTAGTGCTCCTCGTCCGTCCTGCGGTACCCATCTGCCTTCGAGTCGAAGCAGTACTCGTCCACTGCGTAGGCTTTGCCCCCCTTTACGACCCAGTCGATTGCCACGAAGGGGTTTGTGATGCCGTAGTCGATTGAGACGTAGTGCGGGGACTTGCGCAGCTCGTCATCCGGAAGCTCGGCGCACATCGTTGACTCGCGGAAGTTCTGGTAGACAAGACCCTCCGCGAGAACCCAAAGGCCACGGATGAACCGGTCGTAGAACACGCCGGAGTACATCCTCTCGTATCTAGCTATCGTGTCATCGCTTAGCGTCGGGTTGTCCCTCATCGTGAACTTGAGCACGAGTATCCGCTTCTCCTCGGCCTTGTCGATGAAATCCCTCTTCACGAAGTGCGTAGGGTACGACGGGTTGCAGTTCCACCAGAACTTCGAGCCGTCCACCGAGCATCGGGCCATCGCCTGGTCTACGAACGAGCGCGGCATCAACGCCACCTCGTCCAGCAGGCACCCGGCTGCGGTCATGCCCTGGATGACGTCCTGCGACTGCTCAGAGCTTGCACCGAACAGCCAGTACGTGTTGGTGCCGACTTTTACGTACCCGTCCCCACGGTGGTAGTCATACGCCATGCCCATGGAACGGAGGATCCCGAGCATCGGGAGGACGACGTTCCTCGTGAGCGAGCCTATCGTCCTCCCAGCCACGATGAAGCTTCGGTGGGAGAACGTCCTCTGCGACCACAGGACGAACCCGACAATCATCGAGTGCGTCTTGCCCGAGCGCACCGAACCTTGCGCAATCACGCCGTCATACGGACAAGCGCCCGACCACCACGTGGCGAGGCGCTTTTGCTTGTCGCTGAACTCTATCATTCCGTCTTCCCGAGTCCGAGCGCGTCAATCCACTCCTTGATGCTCGTGTCCTGCTCCTCGCTGATTGCGACGTCCTGTCTGTCTCGCCACAGCTGCGGCTGACGGTTCTTCAGCCAGAAGATGCAGGCGGTGACGTCCGGCGCAAGCTCCCTCTCGGTCTCCTCTACCCTCTTCACCTGCGGTTGGCCATCGACAATCTCGATGACCTTCTTCGTCTCCCGCGACTTGCCGCCCATCGCCCGCTGGTACAGCGTTCGCTCTACGTCCATGTCAGCTATGTCGCGGCTCTCGTTTAGGGCGTTCGAAAACGCCTCGTCCTCCTTGGCCCACTTGTACAGCGTTGACTTCGCTACCCCGAACTCCCTCGCTATCTCCTCGGCAGTTGCGCCCCTCAGCGCCAGACCCCTCGCCCACGGGATGTGGTACTTCGGATCGTACTTAGTCGGCCTTCCCGTCTTTGCCATGCGTATCACCCATCATGTTCTCGAATATCTCCCACGGGCTGCTGATCTCCCCGGACTTCATCTTGCGGTCTATGAGCGCCTTCACGCCCCTCGCCGTCGTCTCAGGTATCGCGGCCCTTCCGAACAGCTTCATGGTTGGAGTATACGCCCTGCCGTCGTACTCCCCGAACTCGCGCAGCGCCGCCCTCGCCATGGGCCGCGCTGCGGCCACGGCGTTCTTCACGTCGCCGTGCTTCTTCGTTGCCTGAAGCGCCTTGACGAACGGCTCGAGCTCCTCCTCAGCAAGGACGGCCCCTTATCACGCTCATGGTCTCCATACCGGCGACGTTGCAGTGCTCTGGCCTAACCTCCTCCATCGAGACGCCTCCACCCTTCCATCCCAAGAGCCTTCGAGTACTTCGTAGGCTCGTCGAGCAGGATGTACTCCCAGTGGCCTGCCTCTATCGTCGGCATCCCGTATCTGTAGCACGGCTGCTTGCTCTCGACCCACCTGAAGTGGAGCATGTTCTGGTGCGCGAGACCGTGGCATCCAGACGTGTTCCCTGAGCCGCACAGCGTTATTGTCGGCTTCTTGAGTTCCACGCCGTTGCGGTACATCTTGCCGGCGCTCCTGCGCACCACGTGATGCTGGTTCAGCGGCCACGTCGCGCCGCATACGGCGCACCTGCACATCTTCACTGACGGCTTCCCCATCATCGGCTGAAGCTCAAGCGCGAGCGTCGTCACCTTAGCCACGGCGCATCACGTACACTGTGGTGCCCTCTCGCTTGACATGAGCCTTGCCCTCGTACTCCTGACCGCCTTGCTCGAGACCGCCCTGCACGCGCTTCGCCTCGTTGACCGTCTCGCACTCCTTCGAGATGCAGGCGTCGTCCGACTCCACGAACGACTCCACAAGCAGCTCGTACCGCTCGCGCTGCGTGACCGGTGCCGCCGACGCCTTAAACCCCATGTCATACTCGTTCATCATCCTGAGACCTCCTGTAATCCGTTTTGCGGCCCGTTTGCCTCGCTTCCAGTGTGATTGTTCCTCTGTGCTGCAATCTGCCCTTGAGCCGCCTTAGAACGGGAACGGCAGCGTGCCGTGCTCCCATCCTCCGACGACGCCGAGCGCCGCGAAGAGCATCGATACCGCGATAATCGCCGCAGCCGTCTCGTGCTCCTCGGAGAACCGGTCGATTGACCACGACACCCTCCCGAGCCAGCGCAGCAGCGCGTCTA
>ULVR01076244.1_pt1 | contig 26051 bp, 14 predicted proteins | sample 1959601 | NCBI WGS metagenome assembly ULVR01 (sample SAMEA4835791, study PRJEB28245) | human gut metagenome | biome: gut microbiome; material: fecal sample | place: Denmark | collected 2008
AGCCCTAATAGCGGGAATCGTATAGCCAATAGCAAGGGTGTCCACCGCGAGGTGGAATCTGAAAGAAGCTGGCGGCAAACATCTGACCTAACGTACAGAAACTTCATACAAGGCATATGACCATGGATGAGATTGCAAGACAAATCAAAGTCCCATAGCTATTCGGAATGGTTGGTGTAAATGAAGTGGGTATAAGATGGAAAGAATAAGCCCTTATCCGAGGAGGTCTCACGGACGCATGGGTGAAGATGAATCATTCGATGTACCATGACGGAGTAAAGCTTGCCGTGAGAAGTCAGCAGAGGTCATAGTACCCAAGGCACGTGTGCTTATAGGGAAGGACTGAATCGTGCAGTGCAATAGTAAATGAATGTTACCTTGTGAGACACCTCGTCAGATGTCCGAAAGGAACTCTCTATCCAAGACGATAGGACGGAATCCGACAATAGGATAGAAGTGACGCTACTCATAGGGATAGCTGAAAACAACTTGCCACACATCGCAAGATGAGAAAGCACGAAACCGCCGTATGCGGAACCGCACGTACGGTGGTGTGGGAGGTCGGTAAATGTGAAAATAGAAGGTGAATGCCTTTTATGATTAGCATTTACCTCCTACCCGATTGTATTAGGAGGGTGTCAAAAGTCAATTATTCGCGCTGAAAGCCCAATAAGCTCATAGAGGGCGTGTCAAATGTCAAAGCAGCGCGCCCCGAAGGTAGGGTGCTCAAAATCGCCTTAAAATCCCACACAAAAAAAGCCGTCCTTTGCAGTTGGAATACTGCAGAAGACGGCTTTGTAATGAGTGGTTAGGCTACTCGGCTGTGGACCTTACTTCTTGATCTTTTGGAATCCCAGTCCATAGACGCCACTGACGGGAGCCTGTGATACGAAGGCTTGCGGGTCGATTCGGTTGACGACCTGCATCACCTCGCGGCTCTTGCGTCCGTGGACGATGATGAAGAGCATGCCCTTTTGGGCACCCGTGTAGAGGCCGCGCGCCTCGATGACGGTGCAGCCGCAGTTGGCCTCCTCGTTCATGGCGTGGCCCATCTCCTCCCATTTGTCGGAGATGATGAAGAACTGCACGCTCGAGCGCATACCGTTGATGACGTAATCGACCGACCACGACATCACACAGAGCGTGATATAGCCGTAGATGACCTTTTCCCAGGATTCGAGGACGAGGTAGCTGGAGGTGATCACACAGAGGTCGCACATCAGGATGACGCGTCCCAGCGAGATGTCGCGATACTTATTGACGATGGCGGCGATCACGTCCGATCCTCCCGTTGATGCGTTGTATTGCAGGGCGACGCCCATCGTCACGCCCATGATGACGCCTCCGACCACGCAGGCCAGGAAAGTCTGGCCGGCAAACGGGACTTGTCCCTCGAACACCTTCTGGAAGAAACCGACACTGAAGGAGAACACCGTGACGGCAAAGATCGTTCGGACGCAGAATCGCCATCCGAGGAGTTTCAGGGCTGCGATCATCAAGATGCCGTTGACTACGGCGTAGGTGTAGGGAATAGGGATGCCCGTGCCCCAAAACAGGACGGAGGAGATACCTCCCAGGCCACCGATCGTGATTTGGTGGGGAAGCAGGAAGGCGCACCATCCCAGACTTCCGAGAATCATTGACACGGCAATGATGCAGAATTCTTTGATTTCTTTTGTCTTATTCATTCTGTTTGAAGTGTTGTTTCGCTGTCGTCAGTAGTTGTGACTTGCTGTCGTCAGTAGATACGACTTGCTGTCGTTTGTCGCTGCTCTCCGCGCGCTCGCGCAGCCTCTGTAGCGATGCTTTTGGCTCGACGGTGTGCGTTTTTCGTGATGCCGACCGTCTGCTTTTTGCAAATTCGGTGCAAAATTACAAAGAAAAAACGAGACTTCGGCGGTCTCGTCGTTTCATTTTGCTCTCTACGGTCAAAAGCCCCTCGGTTTGAGGTTTTGAGCTGGTACCAATACGTCCTGCTGAGTTAGGGAAAACAACAAATACAAGTTGTCTTCTATGTGTCCACGTCGAATCACCGTGTCCACGTCGAATCACCCCATTTCCCGGAAGAACCAGTTAGAAGGGCAGTCCCACGGCGAAGTGGAGCGTCTGCGCATCCTTGAAGTGGCCGATGTTGAAGAATCCGCTCTTGCCCGTGTCGTAGGGCAAGTGGAGGCCGAGACCCCAATCGACGCGGAGGATGAAGAATCCCACGTCGTAGCGCAGTCCCACACCCGTGCCGAAGGCCACGTCTTTGAATATCCGCTTGAGCTGGAACGTCGTCTGCTCCATCTCGTCGTGCTTCTTGAGTGTCCACACGTTGCCCATGTCGAGGAAGGCTGCGCCATAGAGCGATCCCACAAGATGCGGGCGGTATTCCAGGTTGGCCACAAACTTCAAGTCGCCCGTCTGTTCCACATAGGAGAAGAGGGGAGAGACGCTGCGGTATCTTCCCGGTCCTATCTCGCGGGCGTTGAAGGCGCGGATACTGTTGGCGCCACCCACGAAAAACTGTTCCGTATAGGGCGCATAGGTGCTGTTGCCATAACTGAAGATGCCGCCTGCGCCGACGTGCGCCACCAGGGTGGATTTCTCGCCCGTGCTCCACTGCTTGGTGAAGTTGGTCTCAAACTTCACAAACTGTGCGTAGGGATTCTTGAACATCAGTTTGCCCTTCTCGTCCCACTTTTTTCCAGCCACCATGTAGCCCAGCGACAGGAGGTTGGAAGCCTCCGATAGCGTCGTCCACCACTTGATGGGGTTGGGCGTCCCCGCCTTGCTCTGGTATGTGTAGCTAAACTCCAGTTTCGGTATAAACTGGTCCGAGAAACTCATGGCGAGGTAGGGCAGCTCCTCTGTCATCTGGTCAAACCGCTCTGTATGGCTCGGCATGTATTCATAGGTCAGCAGCAAGGGCGAAAACTTATATTCGCTCCGCTCCGTCGGCTTCCAGTTGTACGTCAGTTCTCCCGACACCACATGGCGCTTGAAGTAGGCCTTGCGGTTGATGACGCTCGTCGAGGCGCGCAGCGTGGTCATCGGCGTCTCGTAATAGACCTTGCGGCGCCGGCGCACGGTGGCCGGGTCCTCGCCCCTTGCGATGGCCTCCTGTATCCTGCGTCGTGCCTTCTCATGGCGCTGCTTCGCCGTGCCCCGGAAGGGGATGAGCAGTCGCGGCAACTGGAGGCTCACCTCGCCACCATACTCGTAGCTGCTCATGCCCGAGGTCTCCTGGTTATCTGATCGTCCCCAGGTCCATTCAAACGCGCCGTTGGCGCGGAAGTTGAGGAGTTCGCCACCCCGAAAGGCGTTGCGCTTGGTGAGACCCATTATCAGCTCCGGCCCAAACTTGCCGCTCGTCTTACCCTTGCCGTAGGCTTCGATGAAGAAGTCGTAGGGCTTGTCAAAGACGCAGTCGGCCACGACGTCGAGCTGGCTGCATTGGTCCGTGCTGTCGATGGGTACGAACGAGAGGCGCGTCTGCGAGAAGATGCCCGTGGCGTTGAGCCGCTGCTGCGTCTCCTCCTGCAGGCTCGCGCTGTAGAGATCCCCCCGCTTCAGTTTGATTTGGTTGCTCAGCACGCGGCGGCGCAAGGGCGAGTGGGTGCCGTTGTAGCGTACGCGCAGGGAACGTCCGTGGCTCGTCGTGTCGATGTTCTCAAAGAGGCTGCGCCGCAGGTTGACGTTGATGTTGCGGATGGTCCAGGTCCTCAGGGCGCGCCCATCGATGGAGTCGAGGAGCTGGAGGTTCACCGCCACCGTTCCCGGTCGCGAGACCGAGTCGGCCAGATAGCTTGCCATTCCCTTCTCATAGTAGAAGTAGCCATTGTCGCGAAACAACTGTGTGATGCGCTGGCGCTCGCTTTCGAGCGTCGAGATATCAAAGGGCGCGCCACTTCTCGTCATCGCCTCGTCGGCATGGGCGCTGATGAGGCTGTCCTGGCCCGGCGTGAATCCGACGTAGCCGAGCGTGTCGATCGTCCAAAGCTGGCCCATCTTGACGGCGTATTGCAACTTCATCTTCTTCGGGTTCTTCTGCGGTACGAGACTGTAGCTGATGTCGCCATTGAAGTAGCCGCGCTTCTTGAGCAGGTTTCTGCCCACCGTGGTGTGGAGGTCAGGGTTGGCATAGCTCATCAGCACCGGCTGCGTGCCAAACGCCTTCACCATCCATTTGTCAAAGGACGTGGTCCCCTGAGAAAAAGCGTTCCATATCCATAGACCGATCTTCAGCGGCGACTGTAGGGTAGGGCTTCCGAAGAGCGAACCGTTGGGCTTGGTGGCGAGCACCACGTCGAGCTCCTCGCGCACCGAGGTGGCGTGCTCCGACTTGTCAGCATCCACATACTCCGTGGGCTTCATGCCCGTATATAGCTGCTCGCCGTCCGGTATGGCGCTTGTCGAACTGCAGCCCGTCGAGAGGAGGACCACGCCGATGGCGGCCCATAGGAAGAGGTATATCTGTTTCATGGGAGTTTTCGTTGTGTGGAGTCAGTACGGATGACGGGGATGACGGCGTCGTCGTCAGACTTCAGTTTGAAGATATCCTTGAAATGGCGCAGCTTCCGTCGCCAGGAGAAACCACCTCCGAAGACGCTGATGTTGCCTTCGAGCCAGTCGTAGGCCTCCCGCTCGTAGTAGAGCTTGAGATATTGCGTCTCCTTCTGGTTGAGTCTGTACTCCAGCGAGAAGTTGTCGAAGTAGGCCCCGTTGTCGTCCGCCGCCGTGGCTCCTGTCGAGACGCGTCCGCCCATGCTGATGCGCAGTCGGTTGTTGAGGATGCGTTTCGAGAATTTGAACGTATAGTCGGTGTGGAGCGCTCCTGTCGCGTCCGCCGTGCTCTCGAGGTTGGCCGTCAGGTCCAGTCCCATCGACCGGAAAGCGCTGCCCGTGATCTTGTTGACCTCCGTCTGCAGGAAGCTCGCCAGCGCCGAGTTCATGGCAAAGTTGCCCACGTTGCTGTCCAGGTACATTCCCGAGGCCAGCATGGAGACGGCCAGTTTCGACCGCTCCTCCGCGCTCTTCATGTTGAGCTCGTTGCGCATCTGTGCGTCCTCCGGTGCGTCGATGACAAACTCCACGCCCATGTCGGGGAACGTCTTCGACAGTCTCACGCCGCAGTCGAAATCCACGATGCGTCCCTGTGAGTTTTCCGACGATGCCACGGCCGTCTTCACGTTCTCCGTGGCCGTGATGTTGAGCGTCGGCTTCATCGGGTCCCCCGTCCATTGTATATAACTGCCGTCCTGTATCTGGAACGTGCGCAGCGGGATGATGGGCAGCGAGTATTTCATCTCGCCGTTGCTCAGCGTGTAGCGTCCGCGCAGCTGCAGTTCGTTGGTCGGATCGTAGGTGAGGAAGAGCGTTCCTCCTCCGATCAGGTCGATGTAGTTGGAGTGGTCCGCCGTGAGGTAGCAGACGATGCGTGCCTGCTCGTCCACGTTGACGTTGAGGTTCATGTTCAGACCCGTGATGTCGGGGCGGTTGAGCGTCTCGGGGATGGTGTCGCTGAAGTTGCTAAACTGCACGAGGTTGTCCAGTTCGGAGTCGGATGTCAGTTGTGCGTCCCTCATGACGTAGGCCATGTCCGTGGCTCCCAGCACGTCGATCTTTCCCCCCAGCCATAGGTTGTTCAGCGGTCCGCGCATGAGGCCCCTGAAGTTGACGAACGCCTTGCCATAGGCCTCCGATCGCGCGTTCTCCTTGGCGTCGATGATCTGGAAGTTGTCCGCCCTCATTCTCACGTCGAGATACATCTTGTTGAAGTCGCTGAAGTCGAGATAACCCTGTATGTTGAGTGGTCGGTCGTTGTTGGCAAACATCTCGGAGTTCTCAAACTTCAGTCGGCTGTGCTCGATCGTCACGGGGTCGTCTGCGAAGCGCATGGAGACGCCGTAGGGCACGCTGACCAGTTGTGTGGAGTCGAGGTAGAGTTCGCCGTTGATGTCCAGCTGGTCCAGGGGTCCGTGCAGCGAGAGCGTTCCCTCTCCGGCTCCCTGCAGTCCTACGATCTGATCGGGCACGAAACCGTTGACGAAGTGGAGCGGGAATTGGTTCATCGCCAGTTCTGCGTCGAGCAGTCCCTTGCCCTCGTCCTTGTAGGTACCCGTGAGCGTTCCCACCTCCTCTTCGTCCTGTCGGATGATGGCATCGACATAGTGCGATCCGTCCTCCTTCGGCATATAGACCACCTCCGCCCCCACGTTGCCCATGGGCGCGTTCTCATAGATGAAGTTGTGGATCGTCATGTCGCCCGAGACGGTGAGGTCGCTCTCCGTCTGCACGACGTGGTAGTCGCCGTTGAGCGTGCCCGAGATCTTGGGTGCGAAGGGCAGCACCGCCAGCACCTTCTCCAGTTCAAACTGGTGCATGGCGAGGGTGACATCCTGCAGCACCGTCGTGTCGGCGTCGTTGGAGTAGAGCTGCACACCCGTTCCGTCGCTGGCGCGCAGGATCATCTTGGCCGATACGCGGCTGTCCTGTCCCAGATAGACGTAGTTGTCCTTGTTCACGTCGAAAGCCTTGTAGCCGAGGATCGCCGTCGGCGAGGTGATGTCGAGTTTCACGCCGTTGCCCTCCATGGCCGCGCGCAGTCCCAGGTCCAGTCCCGTCTTTCCCTCCTTGTCCTTGACGACGGCATGTGTGACGAGTCCCTTCTCGAAGAACGATCCGTTGATTTGTCCGCTATACGGATAGCTATTTGACGGCAAATTGCTCACCGCCATGTCGTAGTTGAGCGTACTGCCGTCGCTCTGCAGGTTGATGTTGAGCATGTCGATCGTCACGTTGTCCTGATAGACCAGCGAATCGACGCTCACAAACCCGTTGATACCCGTCTCCGGCGACGACGTGATGTCCGCCTGCGCCGCCCGGAATGCGTAGCCGCTCTGCCGCAGCAGTTGGCTGATGAAGTTGCTCGTGCCCGTATTGAGAATGAAGTGGCCGTTGGGCAACTGGCTCAGCAGCGCCTTCTGGTCTATCACGCGCTCCTCCGTCTGCCGCTTGATGGTCTCGGCGATGCGCGTTCCCACCTCGGCCAGATGGCTGTAGCTGCCCTCGAAGTCGGCGTCGAGCTGGAAGTCTCCCCCCGTGATGTCGGCGTGGGTCGTGTCGCGTCGGCTCAGCACGTCGAGCGAGAGGTCGCCCGGCGCCAGCGTCTGGTCCTTCTCATGGAGCAGCAGGTCGCCCACCAGTCCCTTCACCATCAGCTCGTCCTTCTGGTCCGTGAACACTTGTAGGTTCGCGCGGGTGGAGAGGGCCAGCGGCTGCTCCGTCAGTCCCAGTTGGTAGAGATCCGCCACCGACACGTTGGCCCCTACGCGTCCCTCCACGGTCTTGCCCCTCATGCCCCCGTCGAGCGAGAAGTCGCCAGCGAGCAGGCGCACCAGCGCCGTGTCGCGCCGTTCGGTGAGCAGCAGCCGGTCTATCGATCCCCTCACGCTATGTGTGCTTCCGAGGTTGGAACTCACGCTGATGTCCGTCTCCGCCTGCAGGTCATACGCCTTGTCCACCAGGCCCAGCCCCTTGAGGTCCGCCTTCTCCAGTCTTCCTTTCAGTTGCGCCTCCAGCTGGTTGCCCTTCAGCTGCGCCATCACGTCAAACGAACCGTTGAGCAGTTCGTGGGGCGCATGCTTCTCCCTGCTGGTCAGCCGCAGGTGGGAGACGGGCCCTTGGATGTAGTGAGTATTCTTGAGGTTGGAGCCGACTTCCACGTCCGCGTAGCCCGAGAGCACAAACGGATAGTCCTTCACCCCCAGGCGCGCCAAGTCCGCGTGCGCTATCTGGCCGCGGAAATGGCCGTCGATGCGTTTCCCATCGACGCGTCCGGAGAAACCGAATTTGCCACCCACCATCGGGTTGCGACTGTCCACCTTGGCCGTCATCCGCCCTTTGTGCAACTGCAGGTCCGCCCGGATGCCGTCGAGCGTATAGTCGCCGTAGCTCATCTGTCGTATGTCGGCCCTGACGATCGCCGTCGATCGCGGGCTAAGCACGTCTGTGCCTCGTCCTTCCGCCGTCAGGTGGCCCGTCAGCACGCCCAGTTCCATGGTCGGAAGGAAATGGCTCAGGTCGAAGCGCGTGGCCTCCAGGCGGGCGTCGTAGTACGCTGTGTTCGCATGGTAAGCTCCGTCGATATGCAGCCATCCGCTGCCCTCCGTCACCCTCAGGTCTGCTGTGTAGGCCGAGGGCGTAATCCCCACGGATCCGTTGAATCCGATGCCCTTTGGCAGACGCACCATCTCCCTCACCTCGCGTGGCAGGAAGTGGTAGGCGAAGTCCAGGTCCTCCGTCCGTCCCTTCAGCCGCAGGTCAGCCCGCAGCCGATTCGTCGCCGTGAGGTTCTCCACCCGTCCCGTCGCGGTCAGGTCGAAGTGGCGGTCCATGCGGAGGTGGATATTTTGAAGCGTGGCCCGCTGCAGGTTGCCCGTTAACTGGCCCTTCACCGTGATGCGCGACTTCGGTAGCGCCCCCACCACGTCGGCGGGCAGGGAGGCCAAGAAGGGCCGCAGGTCGCCGAGGGCCGTATAGCCCGCCAGTCTCGCCAGCATCTGTCCTGGGTGACGATCGGCGAAAGTGTTCATGTCCATGCGGAACGTCCCCTTCAGGTCGGTCTCCGGCATGGTGAGATGGAAGTCCTCCAGGGCGAGGCGCGTGCTGTCGGTGTGGAAAGTTCCCTTGAGCGTGTTGACGCGCATTCCGCTTTGCTCTGCGAAATGGGCTGCGCGGATGCGCAGGTCGATGGTATTGGCGGCATAGCAAAACGAGTCGATGCCGAGATGCAGGTCGCTGAGGCTGATATGGGCGGCGTCGAAACCCCTTTTGGCGCGGGGCACGAAGTTTTGGTCGTAGGCCAAAGCGCCGTCGTGCCAGTCGAGCGCCCCTACCTTGTACGTGTTGTCTTTCAGTTGGAGAACCGCCCGCCGCGCCGTGGCCTCGCCGAAGTGGGCCTTCACGCTCATCGTGTCGCCCGGCAGGTGTAGCCTAAAGTCGGTGTGGGCCAACTGGAGCCGGTCCACGTCTATCTTCCATAGCACCTCCTTCTTGGCCGTGTCCTTTGGCATGGTGTCGCCCAGGGCCACGTCGATGTAGCCTCCCCTGATGTCGGCGAGGTTCACCTTCGCCCGCTCCTCGCCGAGGCTCACGCCGTGGCTCACGAGGTGGAGTCGCTCCAGGTCGGCCTTGATGCGCAGGTCGCCGATGAGCTGGTTTGTATTCATCCGCAATCCCTTGAAGGTCAGCCAGTCCACCTCCACGCGCCCGCTGAGTAGCGGCAGCATCTGCACATGGGTTGTCAGGCTCCTCACGTCGGCGATAGTGTCCGTCTTTCCGGGCAACGAGTCGTTGGGCTGCAAGGCTTTCAAGCCCTGCAACCGAAGGTCCAGCGGAAAACTGAGGCGCAGCTGCTCGACCGTAATCCTCATCCCCGTCTTCTCCGATGCCACCTGGGCCGCCCGGTCCACCGCCCACTTTTGCACGGGAGGGCAGTAGAGGAGCAGGGTGAGTATCAGAAACAGTGCGATGGGCGTGATGACAACAGCCAAAAGCACTTTTAGCGTTTTCTTCATGTGCGGAATCTCTGAACGACTATGCGATGATTGCTTCAAAGTGCAAAGTAACGAAAAAAAAATGAGATGTGCAAAAAATACCCGTACATATCCTTGTGTACTGTCTAAATAACACCGAATAGGCGCAAAAACAAAAAAAATCGCAGAAAAGATTTTTCTATTCGATAAATTTTTGATACCTTTGCCGTAGTGATTCAATCACTCATGCCTGGAGTTTTCAGGCGTTAAACTAAGTAATAACCCAAAAAATAGGAGAAAAAGCTTATGAAGAAGACGTTACTTTCAATGGTGGCATTGCTCGTAGCAGGCCATGCAGCAATGGCTCAGAACGGTTTGACTGAAATCCCCGATCCGGATGGTTCGCAGTTTATGTGTACGGTACTGTCGCCGAACGGTAAGTATATCGGCGGCGTGTGCTATGGCGAGAACGCGGGATTCATTTTTGACGTCCGGGAACAGAAGATGGTGAAATACGCAGCTCCCGATCCCGATACCGACGTCCAGTTGAAGGGCATCGCCGACAATGGCGTTGCTGTGGGATGGAACGGCCCGGCTGCCATCTTCGATTTCGCCAGTGAGAAATGCACCACCTACGGCGAAGCCGAACAGTATCTCTTCACGGGCATCAGCCCGAACGGAAAACTCATCGTGGGTGCGCGCTACGACGGTACCGACGACGAGGGCACCCCATGCCTCTTCAACGAGGGCGTGCCGACAGACCTGCCGCAGCCTTCCAACAAGTTTCTGGGTGCCGAGAGTGCGGGTGCCTCTGCGCTTTCCGTGTCCAACGATTCCATCATCAGCGGCTATTGGGTTGACGCTATGGCCACCCGTCCCGCACTCCTGTGGGCACCCAACCGCGACGGCGAGACCTTCTCGGCCTATCCGTTCTCGCGCGGCTATTTCGCTTCCTCTTATGAGTCAACGATGCCCTACAGCATATTCAGCTGCGACCAGACCATCATGAGCGCCAACGGAAAATACGTCGTGCTCAATGTGGAGAAGCTTCTCGACGATGGAGGCTCCGAGTTTGGCGTAGCGCGCTACAATACGGAGAACGATCTCGTCGAATACTTCATGGCCAGCCAACTTGAGGGCATGGAGGATAGTGAGCTGTACGGCTTTGCCGTTTCCGACGACGGTACCATCGTAGGCTGCTGCGGCAGTCTCTATTCCGGCCGCACGGGCTTCATCTGGAAGAAGGGCGAGACGCTTCAAACGCTCGCTGAGGCCTTCCCCAAGGTTGCGAAATTCGCCGAATACGACGCTGGCGGTATGAACTCTCCTTGCGGCATCTCTGCCGACGGTCGCTATATTGCCGGATTCGCCTTTGTCGATAGCGAGACTGCCGATGAAGATTCCGAGGAAACTGGTGGCATGACGACCTGGCTCTTCGACACGCTGTACGAGACCAACGACGTGGCCGCAGCACCGGCATCCGAGGGTGCCGGCAAGGTAGTTGCCCGTTTCTCTGCCGATGGCAAGCGTCTGAATGCTGGTTCCAAGGTGCGCGGCTTCAACATGCTGCTGATGAAGAACGGCAAGACCATGAAGACTTTCAACAAGTAGGGCGCGCAGGCTCTATGAAGCCATCATCTCGTCCGAGATAAAAGACGATCATCTCATCCGAGATATAAGAAGAAGGAGTACACCGGTTTCTTTGCTGGGCGTGCTCCTTCTTTTGCTTTTCCACTCTCCGAGTGTGACAATATCTCTCCGTGCGTCTATTAGGATGAGGCGGAGTAGGGGACTTGTCTGAGCTGGCGGCCTACTGCTTCACGAGGTGGCCGAACTGCGTGAGGTGGATGTGAATTCCTTAATGTAACATGTAACATGTAACAATGTAACAATGGTGGCTGCATCTCCCCATGGTGAGATTTCTTATAACCCCCGCTTTCGAACCTCTAACCCCCGCTTTCTTGCTCATATTGCTTAAATCCGCAATGTCATAATACTCCAAAAGTTTCTTCATTCTATTCTCCACAAGAACTTTTAGACATAGTAAAGGTAGACAGTCTTTGTTTTACAGCTACAGATGGTGGAATTACATTTGGAGGTGGTGAATCTTTACTTTATTAGGACATGGGAATCTGAGCCTATCAATCTGATACCAACTTCTAAGTATAAAAAATGTGAAAAATCACAATTTCTCGGTATTGTGCAATTTCTAAATACCCCCTACCTTTGCACCCCGATAAAGGAATGGATATGAAAAAAAGATTAGGAATAATTAGAAAGATTAAAAAGAAACACATCTTTCTGGCCTTATTGGCCGTGATTGTTCTGGGAGGTTTGGCGAAGGCTTACTCTGCCTGGGTGGGTACTACCCGCATCGCTTTCCTCAACTATCAGGCTATTGCGCTGGGACAGATTTCGCATGCCAACGACAATGCGATGATTAAACTGAGTGAAATCACAACCGATGATTTCGATCATCTGGATGATTACGATATGATTATCGTGAATGGTATGGGTCTCCGAATCGACGAGAACCAGCGCAAGCAGTTGGAAGAGGCTTCCTACAAGGTGCCGACACTGACTCATGCTGCTACCAACCCGGCCAACAATATCGTATCAGTAGATAACTTCGATGCCGATTATCTGATGCAGTACATCGAGAACGGCGGCAAGAAGAATTATCACAGTATGCTCGCTTACATCCGTAAGTTTATCGACGGTAAGAAGTTCATGGCTCCAGAGCCGGAACGTGTAAATGAGCGACCAGACTATCTCCTGACTCATTTCGACCCGAAGGATGAAAAGGGCGATGAACTGGGCTTCAACAGCATCCGTGAGTACAATGCCTTCCTGGCAAAGAACGGTTTATATAAAGAAGGTGCTCCTACCATCTTGCTCACCGGTTTTATGGGTGCGGCTCCTGATATGGAGAAGGCTTTCGAAAAGAAGGGATTCATGGTGTATCGCATCAATAAGCTTCAGAGCTTTATCGCCGGTCATCATGCCGACAGTATTCAGGCGAATGCCGTAGTAAATATGGCGCATGGCAGGCTGGGCGATTACTTCGTAGAGTTTATGAAGCAGAAGAATATTCCACTATTCTCACCTCTTAATATCAACCGTTTGACCACCGAGTGGGAGAGCGACAAGCAGGGAATGAACGGCGGCTTCATGTCGCAGAGCATCGTGACTCCGGAGATTGATGGTGCCCTCCGTCCATACGTGGTTTTCGGACAGCGCATCAACAAGGAGGGCTTGCAGGAGGTTTACGGCATCCCTGACAGAATGGAGAGTTTCGTGGAGAGCGTGCAGGGCTATGTGAATCTGAAGAACAAGAAGAACAGCAGCAAGCGCATTGCCATCTTCTACTTCAAGGGTCCTGGTCAGAATGCACTTACCGCTTCGGGAATGGAAGTGGTTCCATCGCTCTACAATCTCCTGGTTCGCTTGAAGAATGAAGGGTACAATGTCGGCAAGTTGCCAGCCAATCCTCAGGAACTGGCAAAGATGATCCAGGCTCAGGGTGCCGTCTTCGGAACCTATGCCGAGGGAGCCTATACCAAGTTCCTCCAGTCTGGACATCCAGCCCTGGTTACCGCCCATCAGTTTGCCGGATGGACCCAGAAGGCTTTGTCTAAGAAGATGATCAAGGAGATGAACCAGCTCTATGGTTCCTTCCCTGGCAAATATATGGCTACCGATGATGGTAAGTTGGCGGTGGCAAGACTGCAGTTTGGCAATGTGGTCCTGCTTCCACAGGTGATGGCAGGCGTGGGAGGCGACTCCTTCAAGATTGTGCATGGCACCGACCAGGCACCACCTTACACCTATGTTGCCTCTTATCTCTGGGCCCGTTATGGTTTCAGTGCCGATGCGCTCATCCATTTCGGAACCCACGGCTCGCTGGAATATACCCCGAGAAAGCAGGTGGCACTCGGCAGCAACGACTGGAGTGACCGATTGATTGGTGTGGTTCCACATTTTTATATATATACCATCGGCAATGTAGGCGAGGCGATGATTGCCAAGCGCCGCACCTATGCCCAGACCCAGAGTTATCTCACTCCTCCTTTCAAGGAGAGCGAGTTGCGCCAGACCTATAAGCAGTTGAGCGATGCCATCCAGTCTTACGAGAAGAAGGCATCTGCCGAACAGTCGCTCAAGGTGAAGGCGCTGACCGTGAAGATGGGAATCGCCCGTGAACTGGGACTCGATGCCAAGCAGATGAACAAGCCTTATTCTGCAGATGAAATCGCACGAGTAGAGAACTATGCAGAAGAGTTGGCTAATGAGAAAATTACCGGTAAACTCTATACTCTGGGTGTGCCATACGATAACGATGATGTCCGCACCAGTGTCTATGCAATGGCTACAGATCCTATTGCCTACGGAATGTTGGCAGTAGATAAGCTGAAAGGTCGTGCCCAGGAGGGTGTGGAGAAGCACAAGCAGCTTTTCGACCGTCTTTATCTGAGCAAGGCACGCAATACCGTGACCCAGCTTCTGGGTTCCGCCTCGGTTTCAGATGAATACATCTGCCGTTATGTAGGAATCACTCCCGCCGAACTCCAGATGGCTCGCAAGGTTGAGGCGATGCAGGCAGCTCCGGATCCTATCCAGATGATGATGCAGATGGCAGACCAGATAGGTGGAGCAAAGGAGACGAAGCCAAAGAAGGTGGACCACCGTACGGTAAGCGAACTCCGTGCTGCCAAGGTTTCTCATAAGAAGAAGGTTCCGCAGATGAGCCGTGAGGCTTTTGAGAAGATGGAGCAGACCGGCCGCTTCCCTGACAAGATGATGGAAGCCATCAAGAAGGGACAGAAATGGTATCAGGAAGATTTGAAAAGGGCGAAGATGGCGAAAGCCGGCAAGGGCAAGTCATCTCAGACCGGAAGATCTTCTAAAGATAAGGGTATGATGATGTCGAAGGCACCAAAATATACCCGTCAGCAGATTCGTCTGGCTCAGGCGATTACTACCGTAGAGCATGCCTTGCAGAATGTGGGCAAGTATTCGGAGGCGCTCCGTCAGAGTCCGCTCAACGAGATGTCTTCTCTGATGAATGCCCTGAATGGCGGCTTTACCGCTCCATCTCCTGGTGGTGATCTGATTGTGAATCCAAACACTCTGCCTACCGGTAGAAACCTCTTCTCCATCAATGTGGAGAATACACCTTCGGAGGATGCCTGGGAGAAGGCGAAAGAACTCTGCGACAATACCATCAAGATGTATTGTGAGCGACATAAGGGTGAATATCCTCGTAAGGTGAGCTACACGCTCTGGAGTAGCGAGTTTATCGAAACAGAGGGTGCCACCATCGCCCAGATTCTCTATATGCTCGGTGTAGAACCGGTAAGAGATGCCTTCGGTCGTGTTACCGATCTGCGTCTCATCCCATCCAAGCAGTTGGGCCGTCCTCGCATTGATGTCGTGGTTCAGACTTCCGGTCAGCTCCGCGACCTGGCAGCATCCCGTCTCTTCCTCATCAACAAGGCGATAGAGATGGCGGCAAATGCCAAGGGTGATAAGTACGACAACCTGGTGAAAGCCGGTGTTACCGAATCCGAAAGAGTGCTCGTAGAGAAGGGTATGTCGCCAAAGGAGGCACGCGAGGTGAGTATGTATCGAGTGTTTGGTGGCGTAAACGGCAACTATGGCACCGGCATCCAGGAGATGGTAACCGCAGGCGACCGCTGGGATAAGGAGAGTCAGATTGCCGAGGTTTATATGAACAATATGGGTGCCTTCTATGGTGATGAGAAAAACTGGGAGACCGTTCGCAAGGCTGCTTTCGAGGCAGCGCTGACCCGTACCGATGTGGTGGTTCAGCCACGACAGAGCAACACCTGGGGTGCCTTGAGTCTCGACCATGTATATGAGTTTATGGGAGGTATGAACCTTGCTGTGCGCAACGTGACCGGAAAGGATCCGGATGCTTATCTCGCCGACTATCGCAACCATAGCAATATGAGAATGCAGGAGGTGAAGGAGGCTATCGGCATCGAGGGCAGAACCACCATCTTCAACCCTGCCTATATCAAGGAGAAGATGAAGGGTGGAGCCAGCAGTGCCAGCACATTCGCCGAAATCGTAACCAATACCTACGGCTGGAATGTGATGAAGCCAAAGGCTATCGACAAGGAGATGTGGGACGAGATCTATAATGTATATGTCAAGGACAAGTACCATCTCGGAACCAAGGAGTTTTTTGACAAGCAGAATCCGGCAGCGCTGATGGAGATGACCGCCGTGATGATGGAGAGTGCCCGCAAGGGAATGTGGAAGGCTACTCCTCAGCAGCTCAGGGACATCGCCAAGCTTCATACCGAGACCGTGAACAAGTATAAGCCTTCATGCTCCGGTTTCGTCTGCGACAATGCCAAGCTCCGCAACTATATAGCCAGCAAGACCGATGCTGCTTCTGCCAAGGAATATCAGCAGAATGTAGAGCAGATCCGCAATGCTGAGGCTGCGAAGAACAGCAGCGACAAGGGTATGGTGATGAAGAAGGAGACGCTGAATGAGGAAGCTCAGAAGACCACCACTGTGGTGAGCGGAATCGTTGTAGGTGTCATCGTCATCGTAGCTTTCGTGCTGTTGGCTGTCCTGATTCGCAGAAGAAGAAAGAATATGGTTGAATAGAAATGGAGACATTAGTTTTAGTAATGATGATATTGGTTTGCTTCAGTTTTGTGCTGAAGCAGACCTTCCACGGAGTGAAGGAGATTATGATCATCTCGGTGCTCGTAGCCTTCTTCGTGGGAATGACCTGGCCATTCGCCATCGAACAGTCGAAGACGCAGATTGCGGCCTGGATAGCCGACCAGAAGCTGATGCTCGATATGGCGGTGCTGCTGAGTATCGACGTGTCACTCACGATGCTTTTCTGTGTGCACCACGTAGATCTGAAGACTTCGGAACATGTGAGCCGCCGCAAATGGGTGTTCTTCATCTTCCTGAAGTACTTCCCGGGTTTGCTGGTTTTCCCAGTGCTGTTCAGTGTTCTGGTGATGACCATCTTCCTGCTTCCTGGCGTATCGTTCCAGGTGGTGGCATGGGTGCTTGCGGTAGTGCTGCTGCTCTTGACTCCGGTATTCACCTACGGTTTGAGATGGCTTTTGCCGGAGCGACCAATCCGCTTGGAACTGCTCTTCCTGGTAGAGGTGTTGCTCGGATTGATGGGCATCATCGGTACGGTGAATGGCAGGACAGCCGTGGCAGGATTCAACAGTTTCGATGCCCTCTCGCTTTTCGGCGTCATCGCCATCGTCATCGTGGGAATGGCTATCGGATGGGGCTGCTATCGCATCAAGATGCAGCGCTTATCCCAAAAGTTATAAAGGCGCAAGCCCCAACTTAACATTTAATATTCAACACTTAACATTATAAAATAAAGATGAATTACATATCAGACGTATTGTTTTGGATTTCCACAGGCATGCTGGTTCCTGTGATTATTTTGTTGATTTTCTTCTTCCTCAGAGCCTTGCTGCTCCTTGGAGGTTTCTTCGGACAGTATCTTGTAAAGCGCAAGACGGGTGCGGAGATTCGTGAACAGATGAACACCCTGACACTCGATAACATCGATACCCTGGGCGATCGCTTGCCGAAGAACAAGCAGGCTGTCATCGTTTCCTATATGAAGAAACTCGTGGACAACCGCCAGAGCAAGGCGCAGGTGAACCGTATCCTCGACCAGTATGCCCAGTTTGTTGAGAAGGATCTTTCTCTTCCTTCTACTCTTCTGAAGATGGGTCCGATGCTCGGACTGATGGGTACCTTGATTCCGATGGGTCCAGCCCTGGTAGGTCTTTCTACCGGTGATATAGCTTCGATGGCTTACAATATGCAGGTGGCTTTCGCTACCACCGTAGTGGGATTGTTCTCTGCAGCCATCGGTTTCGTAACAAAGCAGACCAAGAACCGCTGGTATACCGAGGATATGAGTAACCTCGAGTTTATGGCAGACCTTGTAAGTGAAGAGTGAAGAACGAAGAGTGAAGGATTCAATAGTAATAATTTATGAGACAAAGACGTAGAAGTCGTCTCTCGCATGATGGCGAGGATGATGATCCGATGAGCGTAGTGAGCAACCTCTTCGATGTGGCGATGGTATTTGCCCTCGCCCTGATGGTAGCCCTCGTTTCGCGCTATAATATGACGGAAATGTTCAGCAAGGATAACTTCACGATGGTGAAGAACCCTGGCAAGGAGAATATGGAAATCATTACCAAGGATGGACAGAAGATCAATCGCTATACTCCTTCTGAAGACCAGAGCAATAAATCTGGCAACAAAGGAAAGAAGGTGGGCATCGCTTACCAGCTGGAGAATGGTGAAATCATCTATGTTCCGGAAGATAAATAAACGGGGATTGCAAATCCCCTCAAACAGAAAATATTATTGTAACTAAATAAAAAAAAGAAAAGAAAAATGAAAAAGTTTAAGACAATGATGGCCATGATGTTGGCTTTGGTTTCTATGTGTGTAGTATTCAGCTCTTGCAGCAGCGATGATGATGAAACAGTGGCAGCTGCCAAGGAGATTGCCGGTTCATACACCAGCTCTCTGGATATGACCGTAATGGGCGAGACTTCTACATACGATCATGTTACTATGAAGATTGAGGCTGTTGATGATGCTACCGTCAAGGTTACCTTACCTGCTTGTGGCGAAGGCATGATGGCTCTCCCTGCCCTGGTGGTTCCTGCTGTAAAGGTTTCTGGTTCCAATGGTGCTTATGCATTCGCTCAGGAAAATTATGCTGGTACTGTTACCGTGAAAGGTGCAGAGAAGAACTACACTGTAACCTTGCAGGGTACTTTGAAGGACAAGACTCTGACCGTCAACTATTCTATTCAGTATGGCAAGATGCCTATGCCGATGATTGCTAAGTTTGTTTGTACAAGATAAAAGGATTGTTTCTGGATAATCTTTGATATAATTTGATGAAACAAAAGATATTCGCACTATTCCTGATCCTTTGCGGATTGTGTCTGAATCTGAAAGCCGAAACCCAGGGCGATGTCGTGGGTAGGGTGCTCGATGATTCGGGCGCACCGCTGGCGGGTGCTACCGTCCAAATTTTGCATGCAAAGGGTGGGGTAATAACTGATGAAGACGGATATTTCCGCATTCCTTACAGCAAGGATGGAGCGGTGAGAGTGAAGGTGAGCTTTGTGGGCTATCAGACTCAGACTTTCGTACTGAAAGCGGATGAGAGAAAAGGTGAGCAGCATGTGCTTCGCCTTCAACCGGATGCTACAGCCCTCGACCAGGTGGTAGTTACCGCAACCCGAACTCCGAAGGCGCTGAAGGATGCTCCTGTGGTAACCCGTCTGATTACCGCCAATGATATCAAGATTGCCGATGCTACCAATATCCAGGACCTCCTCACAGAGCAGATGCCGGGTCTGGAATTCGGCTATGCCATGAATCAGGAGACTTCTCTCAACATGAATGGTTTCGGTGGAAACGCCGTGCTCTTCCTCGTAGATGGCGAGCGATTGGCTGGTGAAACCATGGATAATGTAGATTATAATCGTCTGAACTTGGATAATGTAGGACGTATCGAGATAGTAAAGGGTGCAGCTTCGGCGCTCTATGGTGCCAATGCCGTAGCCGGTGTCATCAACATCATCTCCCGTGAAAACAGCGAGCCTTGGACTGCCAATGTCAATACCCGCTACAACAACTTCAACAAGGAGTGGCGCCACGGTGGAAGCTTCAGCTTCAATGCCGGAAAATGGAATTCGCAGACCAGCATCCAGCGCACCACGTCAGATGAGGTGCAGCTCACCAGTCCTTTCGATACAGAATCCAACATCCTCCATATTTATGGTGGCGAGACCTTCAATGTGAAGGAGCGACTTACCTACAAGCTCTCTGACAAGGTGAAGCTGATAGGTCGTGGCAGCTATTTCGCCCGTGTCAGCAATCGCGGCAACTACGATGACCACTATAAGGATTATTCTGCCGGACTGAAGACCGTGATGAATCTCTCGGAGAATGATAATCTGGAGATTTCTTACGGCTTCGACCAGTATGACAAGACCCGATTTGTGAATAATGAGCGCACTCACGATCACGATTATACCAATCGTCAGAACATCATCCGTGCCCTCTATTCCCATATCTTCGGCAAGAATACATTGACGGCAGGTGCTGATTTCCTGAACGATTATCTCACCACCTATCAGTTTGCCAACAATGGCTCCAAGACTCAGAATTCATACGATGCCTTCGCCCAGTTCGATTACAATCCTTTGCAGTGGTTGAACATCGTGGCAAGTCTTCGCCATGATTACTTCTCAGCATCCAGCCAGCATGCCACCACCGGTCGTCTGGCTCTGATGACCAAGTGGAAGGGCTTTTCCATCCGTGCCAACTATGCTGGTGGATTCCGTGCCCCAACCCTCAAGGAGATGTATATGAACTTTGATATGGCGGGTATGCAGATGATTTATGGCAATCCGGATTTGAAGCCGGAGAAGAGCAACAACTTCAACCTGGCGCTGGAGCATACTGGCAGAGTGAAGAATGCAGGCTTCTTGACCGGTCAGTATAGTCTTACCCTCATGGGCTATTATAATAAGTATGATAAGCGCATCACTACCGAGGATTATGCCGATTATACCCCGGGAACCGGTCAGCCGGATGTGGCTTCCCGTTATTGCAACGAGGATGGAGTAGAGGTGAGCGGCATCGACTTCAGTGCCCAGTACCGTTCGGATATGGGTCTCGGCGTGAAACTCGACTACAGCTATCTCCATGTGGGTGGCAGAAGCGTAGATTCCCAGTTCTCCCAGCCTCGTCCTCATACCGCCACCTGGCGTCTCGACTACGATCGCCAGCTCTGTTCGTTCTATCGTATCAATGCCGCTCTGTCAGGTAGATACCTGTCCTCTCCAGATACGGACATCGAGAAGCATGACCAGGCATATCAGTTGTGGAAGTTCACGCTTCAGCAGCGATTCCTGGATGCCGTCAATCTGAATTTCACGGTAGATAATCTTTTCGATTATACACCTGAGAAGTATTATTGGAGTTCGGCGATGACCACCGGTCGCACCTTCTCTGTGGGACTTTCGGTTGACATCGACCGCATCGTGAATCTCTTCTAGAAACCGCCATCTGGCAGTCGCCAGACCCCAAATAGGTTAAAAAGCCATAGTGAAGGGTGCTTTTCTTCAAATTATGCCGTATTTTCGGTATAAAATCGTAGTTTTGCAATGATTTAAAACCTATTCGTTCAAAATTATGATACGAAGAATCATTCTAACTATGGCTTTTTTGGCTAGCCTTTCATTATCGGCCAAGGATGTGAACATGGGCAGTTGGAGTAGGGAAGTTGTCTGGGCGGATGGCCTACCGCTTCACGAGGTGGCCGAACTGCGTGAGGTGGATGTGAAATCCTTAATGTAACATGTAACATGTAACAATGTAACAATGTAACAATGGTGGCTGCATCTGTCATCGTTGTCAGTTATTTGCAATTTTATCAGTTATTATCTCCCAATATCCATTTCGTTTACCGTTTCTTCTATGAAGAACACCTTTTTCTTGTAAGTGGACAGTAATAGTTTTCACAGTTCGTTCCGACTTGCCCATCTGTGCCGCCATCTCTTTCTGCGTAACGAAAGGATTGTTTTGCACTATTCGAAGCAATGCCATTTCCTCCAAAGTGCAATTTTTGCACTTTGAAAGTAGATTTTCTTCTGTTTTTGCACTTTGAACGGTATTATTTGCACTTTGAATTTCAGTAATATGTTGCGTCTTTTTCCATTCTATAGGTCCACAAATTCGTCTTTTTTCATGATGTTTTTTTATTTGTTTTGCTTTTCATGACCTGGTATCCTATCGAATCCAAGTTAGAGTTGTTTCTGAGCGCAAAGGTACGGAGCTTTTTCGACATGACCAAAAGTTGTGCGTTATATTTTTTGTGTCTTTGCATAAGACAATACCCCACCCAAAAAAAATAGACGAGGGCAACCTCGGAAGGCATACCCTCGTCTATAGATATTGAATTGTTAGGATTGAACGACAATCCCTATTTTACACAAGACTTCTTTCTTACTTGCTCCAGTCGTCCTCTTCCTCTTCCTCATAGTCCTCATAGCGGCGAACGCCCTTACGGCCGGGCTTGTCCACAGCTTCTCCCGAGATAGGGATATTTGTCGAGGAGCCTGCCATCAGCGGCTGCTCCGTTTCGATGACATACGATAGGGGCTTTACATAATTTCCTCTTTTCGCTTTCATATTCCTTTGTTATTTTACGATTATCTTACGTCCATTCTTGATATACACGCCCTTGGGCAGACCCTCGGTAGTGTTGCCTACCACTACACCCTGCAGGTTGTAGATCTTGCCCGACGCGTTGGCTGCATCATCTACCATATCCGTGATGCCAGTAGGCTCGTCCTCACCGATCACGCAGAACTTAACTTTGCTGGCGCCACCACTGGTAGGCACGATATAGTCTTTGGCATTCTTATCCCACATGGTCATGTAGTATCTGAGCGGCGGTACATAAGTTTTTTCATTCACACTATAGACAAAGCTGTTCTGCTCAGAGTCGAGGTAATATCCCTTCTCGACTGCGGTGTAGGTGTTTTCCATCACAGGATAGAAGGTGTAAATCTCATCGATAGTAGCAGTGTACGGTGGTTCTCCTGCATTGCTCTTATAGGTAACCGCACCTACATTGAGCGAATGGCTGCCAGCAGTCTTAGCCTTAATCAGATAGGGGGAATAAGCACTAATCTTGTCGTTGGCTGCTACTGTCTTGAAATTCACTACGGGTGCATTGTTTTCAGCGATAACTGCATAGAGCTTGGCAAACTCAAAGTCATTCAGCATCTCAGCGGTCAGCGTGAAGTCGAAGGGCACAAAGAAAGCGTTCCATCCCGTGGAACTGAAGGTCTTGGTCAGCGTGGTGGTCACGTTAGCCACCTCGGTCTTTGCCACCAGTATCTTGTTGACCGTGTCCATATTTATATCCACGGTTCCGCCAGCCTCTACATTGTCATAGGCCTTGTCATAGGCTACCATTACGCTAAGGTCACCTACCTTGGTGATACCGTAAGTGCCGTCAGCATTGGGCGTAGCGGTGAATCCAGCTGCACAGTACTTAGACACATCGCTGCTGAACGTACCGCCCTCGATGGCGAGAGTCACCGTCTTGCCTTCTGTAGGCTGGGCATCTATCAGCACAGCATCACCCTCGGCGGTAATGGTACCACCCTTGATGGTAGCTGTCACGTCACCATAGGGCGCGCAGAAGTTGAGGGCGGCCTTGCCCAGATTGCCTGTACCATCTCCCCAATTACCTGTGTCGCCAATGCCCTTGCTGGTCATGGTTCCACCATTGACCACAAGATTGCCTCTCTTCATGGCAATAGCACCAGCCGCACCATATACTACAGCGCCGTCATTGATAGTGAGCGTGCCAAACTGCGGATGATAGATGGCATAGTCGCTTGTAGAGACCAGCGTGCCACCATTGATAGTGATGGCGGTGGTTTGGACCCCACTGCCGTTGCCTGCTATTGCATACCATCCACTCTCTATCGTACCACCATTGATAGTAACCGTACTGTTATCATATGCACCGATACCAAACTGACCATTGTCGGCAGTTTTCTCAGGGATAACGGAGTAGATATGGCCGCTCTCCATCACAAACTCGCCCTTACTACCTACATATACCAATGGCTTGTCATAGACACCATACTGATACGGAGTCTCTGCATAGATCTTACCCGTGCTGTTCTCCTTGGAGTCCTTGAGAGTAAGTTTGCCCCATACCAAAATGTTTTTATAATCGGCATTTGCACCCTTGATAGAATGACCGTTCATATCAAGGACTATATCCTTCCCCTCGTTTACCGTGAGGTTGCCGTCCGTAGTCATGTCTACATCATTGAGCACCGTCACGGTCTGTCCTGCTGTTGCTGCATCTGCAGCCTTCTGCAGCGTGGCATACTTTGTCTCGCCTACTTGGGCGTAGTAAGTGGTGACAACATAATTATCACCTTGCTTCACGGCTACAGAGTTTTCATCCAAGAGAGCAGTCACATCGCTGCTATAGGTACCGCCTTTCAACTTAAAGGCGCTCTTTGCATCAGCCACATTATTGTCGTTTATCAGCTCCACGGCAGCCTTGGCGCCGCTCACCTTAGCCTCGTCATCAATCTTTATGCTGGTTGTGGCAGCATAAGGATAGTTGGCATCACGATCAAAGATCACACCGCTTACACCAATCTTCTGGTTAGCGTCGCCCACGCTTCCTGTTCTCGTAGCATCGCCTGTGGCGTTAATCTCACCACCAGTCATGGTCATCTCACCACCACGCATGAGCACGCCCACACCATTGTTGACATTAATGGTTCCGCCTGTTATGGTGAGTGTTCCTTCGTTAGGATGATAGATGCCGCAAGCAGCCGATGTGTCATCGTAAGGATTAGCAGTAAGCGTGCCACCACTAATGTTGATGGTGGTGCCGCCCATGCCCTTAGTGCCATTGCCAGCAATACAAGCCAAGCCGCTACCTACCAGGTCGCCACCCGATACATTGACCGTGGCGCCTGGATCACGAACAAACACAGGTGTGCCCTTGCTCTCTATCTTACCGCCATTGATGTTGGCTGTAGAGGCAGCAGGCGTTGTGGCAGTACCGCCTTCTACACGAACAACAACGTTAGATGTTCCTGAAGCAGTAGAAGAGTTGGTGAGCGTACCGCTCTTAAGGTTGAAGATGCCGCCTCGCTTGACATAGACGCTATAGTTGGCCCCCGTACCGGTATAGGTTCCACCATTACCACTATCCTTGATGGTCAGATTACCACCCTTCGAAACAGTAATATATGAGAATGTCAAGTTCTTGCCATTCAGGTCCAATGTAACGTTCTTTGTAACCTCAGGGGCACGGCCACTCTCGCTACAATCTTTCAACAGAACAACCGTTGAACCAGCAGGGGCCTTATTGATAGCTGTCAAAGCCGTTTCATATTTCAAGCCGCCTTCAACCTGAGCTTTAAACTTACCCACATAATAGGTTCCTTCGTGCCCAAACACTTCTCGTTCCGTAGGATTGACATACGCAGACACATCAGAAGAGAAAGTGCCTCCCTGGATATCAAACACACCGGAGATGTCTTGCGCCTTGTCATTGATCACCTGTATGGCAGCCTTGGCGCCCACGACTTGCTTTGTTCCCGAGTTGTCCGATATGTTGATCTTGACATTAGCAGCATCATAGTAGTCACAATCGCGGTCATAGACGATGCCGCTGGTTCCTACTACTACGCGCGAATCGCCTACCTTGCCTACGAAGTTGGCGTCGCCAGTAGCGATGATGTTGCCTGCTCTATAATCGAGGGTTCCACCACGCATCACGATGCCTGCACCATTGACGGCAACAATGTTAGGAATACCGCGTGAATATTTTATGGTCAAGATTCCTTGCTGCGGATGATAGATGCCACAGGCGGCATAACCTGGGCTCTGAATGCGTCCGATGAGCCAGCACTTACCCGAAATGGTGATGGACGTTCCACCCCTCTTCTCTTCAGGGCTATTAGTGCCATTGCCTGCTACGGCAGCATTGTCCAACGACTCTATCACAGCAAAGCCATTCACTGTGACGGAGGCTCCGCGTCCTTGAGGACTGACACCAAACTCCTGTGCCTTGACATATCCACCAGTAATCTTGACATACGAAGTAATGTCTTTTTGCCCAGTTTCATCACCTACAGCAAAAAGAGCAACACCTTGGGTCGATACAACGGTTCCACTCGTGACATTAATGCCAGCACCATTGTACGCACGGATGCTACCTGTCAACTCAAGAGTACCGGAAATAGTGTAAGAAACTTTATAATTGTTTTTTTCATCAACGCTAAGACTATCGGCTTTGGAATCAAGGATAGTCAGATGTGTATCTTTCACTCCATCTACTCCATTAACAGCTATGTTATTGCCCTTAACGGTATGTGTTTGTAGGTTTATGGTTATTCGTTTCCCGTCAATGCGGAGATTATCAAAAGACGCATCGGCAAGAATATATATGTAGCCATTCTTACCTTGTGCTACCGAATTGACCGCCTCCTCCAGCGTGGCATACTCCGTGGATCCAATCTTCGCCACATTCTTCGCCACACTCAGCGTCGCGCTACATACTGCCATCAGCAGCATGGCGAGAAATTTGTGTAATGTAAAGTTTCTCATGTGCTTAATGTTTTATGTGTTGGAATGTCCCCTCTGCATCCCGATTAGACATTGATTTAGACAGTTAGTATCAGCAAGCGAGGTCACTTAAGACCGAAGGAGACGATGAATACCCATCCCCCATTGAACTTTATTTATACACATCTCTCTTCCCTTAGGTCGCGGGAGTAAGGTATGAAGTTGCTGGGGCTGAGCACCATACCGACTTAGCAATCTACGCTTGTCATGAGCGCGATAGAGCGTTCTAATGTGAGTGCAAAAGTAAAAAGAACTTTTTTTATCAATTCATTTACCCCCCCC
>ULVR01047422.1_pt1 | contig 23780 bp, 19 predicted proteins | sample 1959601 | NCBI WGS metagenome assembly ULVR01 (sample SAMEA4835791, study PRJEB28245) | human gut metagenome | biome: gut microbiome; material: fecal sample | place: Denmark | collected 2008
TTTAGTGTCAATATTTGCTACAATAATTAACATGAAGGGGCATGTGAAAAATGAAGGAGACAATTCATATGTTAAAATCAATATGGGAAAGAGTAGAATTGTTTGGTTATAAGCCGACAGAGCATGTTTTATATTGGATCGGCATTTGGTGTTTACTGGGGATAGGATTAGTATATGTTGTAATATATTATATTGCACAGAAGACAGGAAATCAGTCTTTATTACAATGCAAAATGAAGGTGTTTTTTGGAATTCCTTGTCCAGGGTGCGGTGGAACGAGAGCACTATGGAATCTTTGTCATGGACGAATATTGAAAGCGATATATTATAATGCATTTGCTGTATATAGTGCGGTTTGGTGCGGTGTATATTTTGTTAGCCAGACTATAAAACGTATTTTAGCTTGTTTTGGTAGACAGATTAACGGAATGAAATTTTATGATTCATTGCTGTATATTGCAATTGCGGTGTTGATTGTACAGTATTTGTTAAAACTGTTTGTTCAAAGCTATCAGGTATAGCTTTGGAAGGTAGCGTGGTGATATGGGAGGTGAGGAGTTGGTCGTTATGCTACACGATAAAGAATAACATAATATAAAGGTGAGGAGGATTACAGTGGATAACAATCAAGATAAGGATTTTCAAAATGAAAATATAAGCCATGAATTACAAGGTAGAAACGGAGGGGACCAGAATAATAATTATCAAGGCTCTGACTATAATGGACAGCAACAACATAACTATCAGAAAAACGATTCACCAGGAAGAGGATACTCTATTGCTTGCTTAGTGTTAGGAATTTGTGGCATCGTATTATGCTCATGCTATGGAATTGTTGGAGATATATGCAGTATTGTTGCGTTGGTACTTCATCATAAAGCAGTGGCATTAGATGGTGGTGAGAGCAGTTTTGCTATGGCTGGAAAGATATGTGCAATTGTTGGTATTGCATTGAGTATTATTTACTTTATCATAATAGCTACTGGAGTTTTTTCGAAAATATTATAAATTGGTGAATTATTTATTTTGTTTTGAGCATAGAGCCGATTTTAGTAAATTTGAAAGGGGAGGTCAGGGTATATTTTTACCTGACCTTCTCTTTGGGTTTGGAACTATATTTCAAAGATCCGTGTGCCATTCACACCATATTTTGACCATTCACTCTATTTGGAAACCCCGTCCCCCTAAACTGATATAATATATGATAACCACATATATAAAGAAGTGAAAAAGATAAAGGAGGGATTCTATGAAGCTACACGAGGTAAAGAAACGTGTTCTCTGCGGTGTATTGACGTTCGCAATGATATTTTCGTCAACATCCTTTCAGGGGATCACGGTAAAAGCTGCGTCGACAGGGACACAGACGACCGCAGCAGTACATGAGGGAGAATATTATACCGGTGTCTTTGCGGGACGGTATGGTATTGATCAGTTGTTTGATTATGTAATGAGTACAAGCAGGCTGAATTCGCTGCCCTTTGATGCATCCTGGGGAACAGCATATGCGTCAAGCGGACATCAGTTAAAGACAACAATCATGAAAGGACGTTATTTCGTACTGAAGTATTCCGGCGATTCGGACTATCCGATTGCATTATGTATGTACGAGAATGATGGTACGCCGGTGGTTGCCGGCAGATCGAAGAATCTGCTTGCCAGTTCACACATTGGTAAAGCAGACAATGTGTGCCTGACAACACAGGCCAAAACCTATATGAAGAAGACCTATACCGACGGCATTGAGGGCGTGATGGCTCTCTGCGAGATGGGTAAGGCGGATCAGAATGGTCTTTACTTCAGCAGCTCGAATGGATTTGGTTATTACTTAAGCGGCAATCAGGGACGTGATGTCGGAGAGAAGATCACATGGGTGAATGCAGATACCGATGTGACAATGAAAAAGCTTGCGGGATTGGATAAGTATTCCTACACGGAGCTGAGCTCCGGGGAATATGCGGTGATGTATCAGACGAATGGAGATGCCGTTCGGAACATGCCGGAGGATCAGGTGAAAAAGCAGGGCGTGGCACTGACTTTATCAGACAAGAAGCCACTTCGAAAGGGATATCGTTTCAAAGGCTGGAACACAGCGGAGGACGGCTCCGGAGATATCTATGCAGCCGGCAGTGCGTACACAGGTGACAGTGTGCTTACCCTGTACGCAGTATGGGAGCGTTATTATGAATCCGGTCTGTTTAGCGTGAAGCTTAGTAAAAGCCAGTTTTTTGATAATGTTACCTCTGCGAACAGGATCAATGGTCTTCCGTATGATGCCTCCTGGGGAACGGCGAATTGGTCAACAGGACATCAGTTCACGGAATCACAGGTGGAGGACAGATATTTCCTGTTCCGGTATAGTGGAGATTCTTCCTATCCGTTTGCTCTGTTCATGTATGAGAATGACGGAACACCGGTGGTGGCAACAGGATCGGGGGACTTCTCCCAATCGTCATATATCGGACAGTCAGAAAATGTTTGTATGACGAAAAGTGGTCAGACATATATGAAGGCAACCTATAAGGATGGGTATAAGGGACTCATCTGTCAGGGAAAGATCACCAAGTACGATAAGAACGGTGTGCAGTTTGTCAGCCCGAATGGCTTTGGCTATTATGTTTCCTGTAACCGTGGCTACAAAAGGGGAGACTATATTGCATGGTCCGGTGCAGTTACCAGCGGGATCACTCCGGATGTGATGGATTCGGTTGATACATTCTCCGATATGGAAATGTTAGAGGGAGAATATGCACTGAATTATAATGTCAATACGACCGATGAAGTGACCGGCATGCCGGACACACAGCGCAAAGAGGATCTGTATAATTCCGTGCTTACCATGGATGAACCGCAGAGAAGCGGTTACACTTTTATCGGATGGAATACGAAAAAGGATGGAAGCGGCAAAATGTATATGCCGGGCGCACGTTATGAGGGAGAGCAGTCCCTGACGATGTACGCGATCTGGGAGAAGTTAGACAAGTCACCGCTGTCGCTGGAGGAGAATGGAACGGTGGCTCCGAAAGTATATAAACTTTCCAACAGGACACTGATTTCAGATGCTCTCGATGCAGCAGATGATGCAGATGCATTTTACAGTGCACTCAATCAGGCAACCATGACCCGTTATATGGATATCAAGGGCGGTGCCGGTGAGGATGATGTGTTTAGTGTCAAGTCCTCCGATGAGAGCGTTGTGGAGTGTTCCGTTGAGGGCTCAAAGCTTACCATGACCGGCAAGACGGACGGATTTGCTTATGTAACGGTGACTGATGAAACAAGTGGTCAGCTTTACCGCTCCAGCGTTTATGTGGAGACCTTGAAGGAGCAGCTTTATATTATCAGACCGGTAAATGCGGACAATAACAAGTCCTATTTAACGGATAGCAGCAAAACAAGCTTTGAAGCTAAGACAGAGTCTGATAAGAAAGTGACCTGGGATGTTAAGAACAGTTCCGTAGAGAAGGTGAAACAGCTTTCCAACGGTGACGCAGTTGTCTGGAAACCAACTTCAACAGACGCTGAGATTGGTGTGACCTATGGCGCATGTCAGTTATCGGTACCGCTTACGGATATGGAAAGCGGTGAGACAGCAGGTGCTTATCCGATCAATAATTATGAGATGGCTGCAAAATACCGTCAGAATCTGACGTTGAGCGATTCCTTCAGAAAGGTGAAGAATACAACGATTCAGATCCGGTCATTTATTGTAGATACGGATGGCAATGTTATTTCCGGTGTGACGAAAAACATCAAAAGAGAAAAGGCAGTCGAAACGGAGACAATAGCGTTAGATTATAGCGGAGTGACAGAGCTTACAAATGCGGATGTTGTAACGGAGATCGCATCCGAAGATGAATCCTTTGCATCGCAGCTTGTACGTTATCCGATCTACCGTGACGGTGTTCAGAAAAATACAGGAACCACCGTTATGATGAAAGCATCCGCCACCCTGATGAATACAGACTGTACTTTGATGATCAAGGAAGCCGGAGGTGCACCGATCCGTAATGTCGTTTTGTATAAAGGTGCCAAAAAAACACTTTATGTGTATTCGAAGGCATCACAGGCGCATTCCCTGACGATGACGATCAATGGAAAGGAGATCAAGCCGACCTCTGCAACCGTTGCATCCGTGGAGGGAATGAAGTATGAATGGGTGAAAACAGTATTTGAGGTCAATACCAAAAATACAAAGACCGGAAAATATACACCGCAGTTTCAGGTGAAGGCGGCAAGCGGAACTCTTCTGATGGATATGCCGGGTAATTTTACCGTGAGCAATGTTTCTGATATAGGAACGCCGGCGAAACCGACTGAGATGAATTTCTGTGGAACTGTACAGACACCGACGATCTCAGCAGGAGAGATCATTAACCGTAATTTCTCCTTTGATCTTCCGAAGGTACTGCCAATGAAGATCGCATATCAGGATACAAAGGATCCGATGAAGAAGACCTTTATGATCGCGATCGGAACAGCAGGACTGGATGAGGATCATGTGGTTTCCGTGGTGACAGACACGATCAATGATCTTCGTGACAATAAAATGAGTAAGAAGATATCCGGTTATGCATTCGGTACAGCGGATTATATCAACGGTAAATGGGTGCTCACGTATACCGGCGGTGGTATTGCCGGATCACTTGGATATGAATTTGGATTTGATAACAGTACTGTAATTGGTATCGTTCCGGTTTACTATGGAATCAAGGTGGGATGCTCCGTCAGCGTGGATGCCCTTCTGAGTGGAAAGAACGCATACCATGATAAATTTGTTGGAATGAACTTCCAGTCCAATAATCTGACAGTGACCAGCGAGTATGATTTTGTTTCGGATATTATTGTTGGTGTACAGGGCTATGTAGGTGCCAGCGGAGGTATCGGTTTTGATGCAAAGCTTATCAAGCTGAAGTTTGGACCGGAGGGACAGTTAACACTCGGTTATGATAACCGTATTATTACCTTTAAGGATCTGGATCAGTCAAAGACCTATTATGGTGGCTGTCTGAACTTTACCGGTGATATTGCACTGACCTTTGAGTACAAGGGCATATTTGTTCACAAGAAAAAGAGAATTTGCGGAACAGGTTTTACCAAGAATAAAACCTTCAAGGATTGGGCGAATTTCCCATCCGGAAGACCGAACCTGATGGATTTTGCCAATATGAGCAGTCAGGACACCAGCAAGGTGGTACAGTATTCTTCCATGAAAAAGGGAAGTGACTGGACACAGTATATTGATCCGGATATCAATCCTGTACTTTCAGAAAGCGCGGACAGCATGGGACTTGCATATTCCGATACACTGGATGATCTTGCAAGCATCAATCCGGCGATCAGTACGAAATCCGGCAGCAGCTGGACGAAGCCGGAGGAGCTCACCTCCTGGAGAACAGCGGGTAAGAGCGAAACCATCAATTCTGTAGATTATGCGGCAGCCGGAGATTTAAATGTACTGGCGTTTGATTCAGTGGATTATGATCCGAATATTATGTCAGACGGTTCCGTGGATACGGACGAATTAAACGCTGCTTATAATTCATCAGAGGTTCATGTGTATGTGAATGGAAAGCACACTTGTCTTACGAGCAATAAGGTTGCCGATATGGCGCCGGAAGTGGCAGTGAGAAACGGAAAAGCGATCGTAGTCTGGGAGAGTGATTCCTATGATCTTACGGGTACGGATGTAGACGCACTTCAGAAGGATGCAATGGGCGAGAAGAAGCTTTGCTACAGCTACTATGACGGAAAAGAGTGGAGTACACCGGCGTATTTAGAGCGAGGAGAGATCAAGGGAGTACAGGCGTATGATATTGCATTGGGTGACGATGGCACGGCAATGGTATTAGCGAGCATGGGAACCAGTGAAAAGGTGCAGGAGAGAGAGCTTTATTCATATATGATCGAGGCGGGGACACAGAAGAGTGTAAACAGAATTACCTGTAACAATGCAGCAGAGACACAGCCTCGTGTGAAATATGTAACCGATCAGGGGGGCAGCTTCCTCGCAGCATGGAAGCAGTCAGAATACGAAAATAATGAGCTGAGCGATTCTTATCTGGTTGTACAGGGCTATCAGAAAGACGGTAGTGCGAATGACATTTCCATGACGGATGAGTCCAGAGAGGTTTCAGAGAAATTCGATTTTGCAAGAGGCGGAGATACCATTAAGGACAGTGCCGTATACTGGCAGGCATCCGGTGAGGATTCTGCAATGCACACTTATGTGAAGTATATGAATGCACAGGCAGGAAAACTGTCCATGAAGTATTCCCTGAACAGTGTGGCGACCGGTGATGAGACATTGATCGGAAGCAGCGTGGCAGTGGACGGAGATAAGTTTACCGCTGTTGTCTGTGCACAGGAGGTCGAGCAGAAGGATAGCTCAAACGAGGAAACACCATTTGCCCAGACCGACGATGAGGAGAAGCCGGCACGGCTGATCAGCAGCCAGAAGCAGATCACAGATGCATTTGAAAATGTATCCGCAGACACATTTGGTCAGAACATTGAGAAAAACAGCACGATCAATGTCACCTTATCCTTTGTCAATGCGGGACGCAAAGCGATGGACGCTGTCACAGTAAAGCAGGGAGACACGATCGTTGCAGCGAATCTGCCGATCCATCTGGAAAGTGGAGAAAGTGGTCAGGTAAGCTTTAGCTATACGCTTGGCGATACACTGAAAAACGAAACATTTGACCTTGTCGCAGACAACGGTGCGAAGGCAGAGACGAAACTGAATCTGCTTGGAGCTGATATTGTTGTTGGAAGTCCGGAGGTTACAGAGGTATTATCCGGAGGAGAGCGTATCGTGCAGACTGTTTTGAGCAATGCCGGAACAAAGGCACTTATGGCAGACGATACGATCCGCCTGGATCTTACGTCAGCAGATCAGGAGGCACTTAGCGTACGTCCGATCTCAGAGTCTGCCTCATATGATGCAGATAAGAAGCAGCTCGTTATCAAGGGCAGCGGTGCAATGGAAGCGATCAACCGTGGTGAATATATCCTACAGTTTGGTTATAAGCCGGAATTTGACAGTGAATCCGATAATGTATCGGTATCCGTGAAGGCAGCAGCCTACACAGGAGAGACGGCCATGGATGAACTGAATCTGATCGATAATTCCGCAGCCTTCAGTATTGTAAAGCCTTCCGTGCAGTACGATACACAGTTGACATACAGCACGGTTGTGGAGGACGGAAAGATCACACAGCTCCGCGTCAATAACCAGTATGAGACACCGGTTGAGAAGAGTATTACAATTTTAAACGGTACGGATTCTAAGAAAATCAATGTGGTATTGGGTGCTGAGGAGTATAAGACCTACGAGATCGGCATTGATGCTTCCGCAGAAGTAACATACGATGAGCAGAAAATGGATGGAGAAGAAACTCCAAACATTGATCCGTCTCCGGAGCCGACTGTGGAGCCGACAGCAGAGCCTACCGTGACACCGGGAGCTACGCCGACAAAGACACCGGGAACAGAGCCGACCAAAATACCGGTTGTGGAACCGAGTGCAGCACCATCACCGGAGCCTACGAAGGAGCCGGCAAAGCCGACAGAGGTACCGAGCGCAGCACCGACACCGGAACCAACCAAGGAACCGGCAAAGCCGACCACAATACCGACTGTGAAGCCGACAGCGGTGCCGAGTAAGATACCGGTGGCAACTGCAAAACCGACCAAAACACCGAAGCCGGCCGTAACTGTGAAGCCGACGAAAAAGCCGGTTACACGTGCAACCGCAAAACCGACTGTGAAGCCAACGAAAAAGCCGGTTACACAGACATCGGCAAAGCCGGCAGCAAGCAGTAAGCCGGTAAGCACGAGTTCTTCTGTTGGAAAGGCAGGATTTGCTTCCGTGAAGAATAAGGCTGGCAGAAAATTAGTCGTTATGATCAAGCCGGCAGCAGGGGCAGACGGTTATTGTGTACAGTACAGCACAAACAAGAAATTTAAGAAACCTGTATCAAAGCTGACGAAGAAGTATATATTGACCATCAAGAAGCTTAAGAAAAAGAAAACGTATTACGTCCGTGTATGTGGATATAAAATCGATACACAGGGAAATCTTGTATTTGGCTCCTATAGTAAAGCTAAAAAGGTAAAGATTAAGAAATAACAGACGAGAGGATAGTATGTCAGAGCATCCCCTGTCACAATGATAAGCAGGCATAGTTTTTCAGGTGATTGAAAGGCTGTGCCTGCTTTTTGATAAAAGCCGATAGCATTTCGTGATAATAAATGATATAATTAAGCACACATACCTTCTGCTTGAGACGGAGTGAAAGCAGTGCAGAGGGAAGGAGATTGTACGTTATATGATCCGGGTGACGCAGGCAATCGGGATGGATATGGTAGCGGAAGGTGTGGAGACAAAGGATCAGGCAGACTTCCTTTCCGAGTGTGGCTGTGATATTGCACAGGGATTTTATTATGCGAAGCCGATGCTGTTGGAAGATTTTAATAAAAAATTGCAAAACTAGACAAAACCTTGATTTATCAGTTGCACAAAGAGATTTCTTCTAATATAATGAAGAAGATAATGGAGTTACTTTGTGAAACTCCGTTGCTTATATATAGATCAGTCGTTTTGAGGCGTTTGATCAATTCAGAAAATACATCTGTCTTAAGTACAGATTATAGAAAGGTACGGTATAAGAATGAGTGAATTAAAAGCAAAAGCACTCCACATGGGACCTGCACAGTGTGCGGTTGATCTTGGAGACGGCAGTGAGAGAGGCGAATATGTGAATCAGGATTATATCCTGCAGAAGCTTGGCAGACCACACAGAGCGATCAATCTGATGTACTGCTATTATCCAAATGATGAGGGATGGCCGGGACGTGCCAGCGTCGTTCATGCAGATCCATCGGTACAGTTTGCATGGGATTTTCCATACGATGACTATTTCACCTACAAGGGTGGTCTGAACGGAACGCGCGATGACGAGCCGTTCACATGTATGCGTGATGTGCGCCGTCATGGTCAGGACGTTCTTCTGACAATGACGATCGATCCGAAGGTATCCGATGAACACTTGAGAGCGATCGGTCAGGATCTTCGCACCTTTGGTCGTGTACAGCTTCGTATCAATCATGAAGCAACCGGTAACTGGTTCTCCTTCAACAAGCGTGCAAGCTATGAGGAGGTTGCAGCATTCTTTGCACATGCCAGCGAGATTATCCGTGAGGAAGCTCCGAACGTTAAGACGATCATCTGTCTGGATGGCTGCAAGAGCGTTGATGATGAGAAGATGGAGATGGAGGATATCTTTGCAGAGGCTTCCAGAGCAGCAGATATTGTATCCGTTGACCGTTATATGTCTCTTCACTGGGGCTGGCCATATGATGTGGCTGAGGAAGGGGGAGATACCTTCTCCCGCAGCAAGGTAGAGGATATCTATACACTTGCCAAGAAGAGCTATGAGCGTTATACCTTTGTCAATGGCGGAACGAAGAAGCCGATGGTACTTTCCGAGTTCAACTCAGACGGTGATGTAACAGGACCATATGATCAGGCAGATATGCTTAAGGAGTTCTGTGAGATGCTTAAGGCAGACAAGGACAAATGGCTTTCCGGTTTTACACTGTATCAGTTCCGTGACAGAGGACGCCTTGGTCTGGAGATCGAGGATCCGAACAACGCAGAGGTTGGTATTGAGCAGCCACTGATGGACACTTACCGTGATATCATTCATGATGATTTCTTCCAGCCGTCTATGGAGGTTGGCGCAGAGACAGCACTTCCGGCAACACTTCGCTGGGGTGGCTCTGAGGATGCTGACGGAATCAGTGTACCGCTTCATTTTGACAGTGATCCGGTATTCTGTGAGGCATATTTTGATGAGGATACGGTGGACATGAACCTGATGCTCGAGTTGAACGGTTTCTGGTTCTACAAGGCACCCGGTGTGAAGTGTGTCGACATGATGAGTGCATTCTTCAAGAATCGTCTTGATGGCGCAAAGGATATGGATCTGAAGATTTTTGCACCACCGGCAAGCGGCGAGAATGATCCTTCACAGGGAGAGGAATGGCAGACCAATTATTATACAGAGCTTAAGGCACTGCCTGCGATCCGGATCCGTTATGCTCCAATCGTAAAATAAGAGCGTTAAGAAAGTGAGAAGTTCTTATATTCCGGGGTGACAGATGTGACGCATCGGAATGAGGAAAGATTGCATTTTAAAGTTTAGTAAAGGAGAGTGGTTTTGATGGATTATAATGTCTATAATTACTTTATCGGTAACTATGCACAGAAACCGGCAACCAAGTATGATACCCATAAGTCTTCAGAGCTGCGCTCCGTCATGAAAAATATCACCAAGATGACCCAGTCATCGCCGATCTATCTGGTGCGCCTGTCTCAGGCGAAGCAGGAGTATGCGCTCAATATTAAGGAGGCGGCAATCTCCCTGAGCAACACACTGTCAATGCTTTCCGAGGATTCCATGGACAGTGTCTTTGCGCAGAAGAAGGCGGTATCCTCAGATGAGGCGCAGGTCGGAACGAGGATTATCAACGAAGACTACAGCCAGCTTCCGAAAGAGCCGATGATCCGGGTCAATCATCTTGCAACCACGCAGGTCAATGTCGGCAACGAATACTATATGACCGGAAAGGGACTTTCGGCAGGAACGTATCGTTTCCGCGTGGCGGTTGGTGATGACAGTTATGATTTTCAGTACAATATCCGTAAGGATGCCAATCACCGTGAGATCATGGAAGGCCTTTGTGATTTTATCAATAAGGCGAAGATCGGACTGACGGCAACGCCGGTATCGCGAAGTGCCGATAAGATCATGATGCGGATCGAGTCCAATATGACGGGCTCGCCGGACGGTGGCAATCTGTTTTCGTTTGCGGACCGTACCGGAGAGGGAGGAGACGGAAGAGGAATTGTTTCTTATTATAATATGAACAATGTCGTTTCCAGACCATCCAGTGCCTCCTTTGAGTGGAACGGAGAGACGAAGGAAACCTTAGGCAATACCTTCGTGCTGGGAAGATCGTTAGAGGTGTCCATGTATGCACCGGGGGATCAGGCAGCACAGATTTCCTATCTTCCGGACAGCGACAAGATCCTTGACGGTGTCTCCGGCATTATCCGATTTTACAATAAGCTGGTGGACAGCACCAACAACTACAGCGGTCAGACCGGACAGAGTCCGAGACTGATCCGCGAGTATCAGAATCTGTTAAAGCCATATCTGTCTGAGCTGGAATCCTGCGGCATCACCTTGGATGAGCAGGGCAGGATGAAGATGGACGAGTCACTTGCCTCGCAGGCAGCGCAGGATGGCGACATGGAGAAGCTGATCGGAAGAGATTCCGCGTTAAACCGCAGACTTCGCAAGAAGAACGAAGAGATCAAGCTCAATCCAATGGATTATATTCAGAAAAAGATCGTATCTTATCCAGATTACGGGAAACCGCCGAAGGGATACTCCTACATCACCTCACTTTACAGTGGGATGCTGTTTAATTATTATTGCTGATGGGGGTCGATTATTTGGCAACACCATCCAGGTCGTCCTCCGATGCATTTGCCGTGACCTTTACGATCACCTTATGAGGAAGACAGACCAGACTTTCTCCGTTGTGGCGGATCGAAGTCTGATGTACACAGAGTTTATCCGGGCAGTCAGCCTCTGTAATGGAGGCGTGCCCGTTTTTTATTTCCAGATGATTGGTGCCGCCGTCTGCCCCCGGGATATCAAGAGTTGTATCGACGGACAGAGGGAGTGTGCGGTATGTCCTGCCATCGACGGTGATCGTGACGGTATCGCCGGTGGTGCGGTGAAGCAGCCGGTATCCGCCGGTCACACAAAGCCCTGCGATCGCAAGAATCAGGAGCAGGATAATATCATTTTTATGAGCTGTCAGTTTGTTCATAAGAAAGACCTCGCTTTGCCGATTTGTTCCGTTTGTTTTATGAAGTATACCATAAATATGCCACTGGGAAAATCAAATGAGTCATAAATTGGGAAAAATAGAAAGAAATGACAGAAGGAACCCGAAAAAGTTCAGAAACGTTGCAGATAATGGGATTTACCTCTTGACGAAAGAACTCTACTTTGTTATAATTATCGGGCGATGTAACAGGTCTTTTTTTTATGTCTTTTTTTAAACAAACTAATATGGAGGTGAATAGTGTCGTGAGAGTAAAAATTACTTTAGCATGTACAGAATGCAAGCAGCGTAACTACGATACGACGAAGGAGAAGAGAAACCATCCTGACAGAATGGAAACCAAGAAGTATTGCAGATTCTGTAGAAGACACACATTACACAAGGAGACAAAATAGTCTCGTAGCATGAAAGGAATGTGAGATATGGGAGATTCTGAGATCAAAGAGGAAATCAAAGAGCAGAACGAACCACAGAAGAAAGCAGAAAAAGCTGCAAAGAAAAAAGGCGCTTTTCAGAACATGAAAGCTGAATTCAAACGTATCGTTTGGCCGGACAAGAACACAGTTGTGAAGGAGTCCACCGCAGTTGTTGTCGTTACAGTTATTCTGGCAGTCATCATTGCATTGTTAGACTTTGTGATTAAGACTGGCCTGGATAAGATTCTTCAGATAGGATAAGGGTGATTGACGTATGGCAGATCGTATGGCAGATAAAGAGCCACATTGGTATGTGGCACATACCTATTCCGGATATGAGAAAAAGGTAAAGATGGATATCGAGAAAACGATTGAAAATCGTAACCTGCAGGATCAGATTCTTGAGGTTTCAATCCCGATGTTGAATGTGACTGAGGGGGAGGATGAGGATTCAAAGGTTGTTCCGAAAAAGATGTTCCCGGCCTATGTGCTGATCAATATGTATCTGAATGATGATACATGGTATGTCGTTCGGAATACCCGTGGAGTGACAGGCTTTGTCGGTCCGGGATCCAAACCGGTTCCACTTACAGATGCAGAGATGGCAAGCATGGGACTGAAGGCAAATGCTCCGGCATGCGAGTTCAGTATTGGTGATTCCGTGGTTGTAAAGTCTGGTGTCTGGGAAGATACAACAGGAATTGTTCGCCAGATCAATCACGAAGACCGTATGGTCACGATCAACATCGATATGTTTGGACGTGAGACGCCGGTTGAGATTAGTTTCAACGATGTGGAAATCGTCTGAGAAAGCCGCTTGAGATACAAGCGCCGCACTAAAGTGTGAATTTTGACGTGAATGTACGTCAGGAAATATATAGGAGGTTAAGAAAATGGCTAAGAAAGTCGAAGGATATATTAAATTGCAGATTCCTGCCGGAAAGGCAACTCCAGCACCGCCTGTTGGACCAGCCCTTGGACAGCATGGAGTTAATATCGTACAGTTTACAAAGGAGTTTAATGCGAAGACAGCAAATCAGGGTGATCTGATCATCCCTGTTGTTATCACTGTATATCAGGATAAGAGTTTCAGCTTTATCACAAAGACTCCTCCGGCAGCTGTACTGATCAAGAAAGCTTGCAAGATTCAGTCCGGTTCTGGTGTACCTAACAAGACAAAGGTTGCTACCATTACCAAGGCTCAGGTACAGGAAATTGCAGAGACCAAGATGCCTGACTTGAACGCAGCTTCTTTAGAGTCAGCAATGAGCATGATCGCAGGTACATGCCGCAGCATGGGCGTTGTTGTAGAGGACTAATATTAATAAATAACTCGATGTAATCATTATATATTGAAAAGACTTGTTATTAGATTGAACGTCGTGGGAGGCTGGCAGATGACTGCCATTGAATACACGCCGTTACTACCACTAGGAGGTTAATTATATTATGAAAAAGGGAAAAAAATATGTAGAAGCTGCTAAGCTTGTAGATAAGACAACACAGTACGAAGTACAGGATGCTGTAAGTCTTATTAAGAAGACAGCAGTTGCAAAGTTTGATGAGACAATCGAAGCGCATATCCGTCTTGGCGTTGATGGACGTCATGCAGATCAGCAGGTTCGTGGCGCAGTTGTACTGCCTCACGGAACAGGTAAGACTGTTCGCGTACTCGTATTTGCAAAGGGTGCAAAGCTTGATGAGGCACAGGCTGCAGGTGCTGATTTCGTTGGTGGCGAGGAGCTTATTCCTAAGATCCAGAACGAAGGATGGTTCGATTTTGATGTTGTAGTAGCTACACCGGACATGATGGGTGTTGTAGGTCGTCTGGGACGTGTCCTTGGACCTCGTGGTTTAATGCCAAACCCTAAGGCTGGTACTGTAACAATGGATGTAACTAAGGCAATCGAGGATATCAAGGCTGGTAAGGTTGAGTATCGTCTCGATAAGGCTAACATCATCCACGTTGCTGTAGGTAAGGCTTCCTTCACAGAGGAGCAGCTTGCAGATAACGTAAATGCAATTATGGATGCGATCCGTAAGGCTAAGCCTGCATCTGCAAAGGGACAGTATTTCAGAAGTGTTACACTGGCAAGCACAATGGGACCTGGTGTAAAGCTGAGTACAGCTAAGTATGCATAATCGTTCATACGATATAGTATGATTCCCAAATAAATAAAAGTGACTATCGGTTAACGGGTAAGTGGTTTTCAGATAGTCACTTTTTTTGCATTTTTAACATGATTTTAACATATATTTATGGTATCATCTAAGATAGCAGTTAAAATACATAAAGGAGTTTTACCTATGACACAACGGGAATTTCGTAAAAAATCATTTATCATTCTTGGACTGACAGTTCTTCTTCTGATCTGTATGGTCTGGGATACCACAGCATTCCGCCATTCATCCGGTGAGAGCAGCAGCGCGGCAACCAAGACCATCAAGACGGCAAGCAGTGTGTCAACCGGCTCTGCACTGGTTACGGATGTACAGGCTGTCTGGATCTCTTTTGGCGATTACAAGGCGGCTGGCTTGTACAACAAGTCACAGTCCGCATTTCAGGCCAATGCGAACAAGTATTTCAAAAAGCTCAAGAAGGACGGTATCAACACTATCTATTTCCATGTGGCTCCATGTAACGATGCCATTTATCCAAGCAAATATTTAAAGTGGAGTTCCTATATGTTTGAGTCTGCACCGGACTATGATCCGCTGGAGATTCTGATACAGACGGCACATAAGAACAAAATGACATTTCATGCATGGCTCAATCCTTACCGCAAGAAGATGGGCGTAAGCTTCGATCCGGGTAAGGCATCCTCTCTGAAGCGGATTCGGCGCATTGTGGCGGAGATCGTTCAGAACTACAATGTGGACGGCATTCATTTTGATGATTATTTCTATCCGGCGAAGGCAAAGGGGGCACAGTTTTCCAAGGTGCCTGTTGCCAAGCGTAAGCGTGTGATCAACAAGATGGTGCAAACCATTTACAGCACGGTCAAAAAGCAGGATGAGAAGCTTTTGTTTGGTATCAGTCCTGCCGGCAATATTGAGTATGCGGAAAGCCTTGGCTGCGATCTGGCAGCCTGGCTGAGCGAGGACGGCTATATTGATTATATCGTGCCTCAGATCTATTGGAGTGACCAGTACAGAATGGGCCGCAAGGTGACCTCTCTGTATACTAACCGGTTAAACAAATGGGTGAATCTGAACAAGAATAACACGCCGATGTATATCGGGCTGGCAACCTACCGTGCCGGAGCCTACAGCTCCTCCGATCTGGGCTGGCGCCGCAAGAACAACAATCTGGTCAGTCAGATCAAGAAAGAAAAAGCAGCAGGTTGTGATGGTTTTGTACTGTTTAGCTCCAGTTACATGTACCACAGCCGTGCCGCCAAGGAAATGAAAAATTATAGAAATTATATCCGTTAACTTTCACAAATGGATATCTTATCCTGCACCGATAATGTTTCAAACCATAGGAAGCGTTATTGGTGCAGTTTTGTTTCCAGACTTTTGATGATGCTTGTGATCTGATATTCCAGTGCGTACATCATCGTGTCATATTCCGGATAATCTTCTTTGACATGCTCCATCAGAGGATAGATGAAATCCTTTGTTTCTGTAATATAAGCCTGCAGACGCTTTTCGGAAAAAACACCTGCCATTGATGAAACATTGTGACAGCGGTCGAAGACCTTGGCAATGCAGGCTTCCTTGCTGCCGCGAATATCCTTCATATAGCGCTGCATCGTCTCAAGCTTTGATTCCCCGTTCAGATGCTTCTTGGTGATACAGTCTACGCCGCGGCGCACGGTCTCATTGACCGGAAGCTCGTCCGGACAGACAGGGCAGTCCTCACAGACATCGTGTAACAGCATGACTGCTATCAGGTTATCATCCATCGTGCCGAGTGAGATGCCGTGCAGGGCGAGTGTCATGGGATGGATCACGTAGGGAAGTCCCTCGGTTCTTTTCTGATCCCGGTGCATCCGCAGGGCGATGTCAAGAGCGATACGGCTCTGCTCGAGCTGATGAGCCTCGATGTAATCCCGCAGAAAACGTTCCATATATTCTGCATTTTCGTTGTACTGTAATCTCAAATCATTTCCTCCTCTTGTTCAAATAAACCAGCATGATCATGATCATTATGGTGGTCAACATTTCTGCGGCCATAAAGGAACTCCATATACCACGCATTCCCAAGATCCGGCTTAAGGTAAACGCGCACAGGATGATCGCTATAACACCTCTGGAAAAGGAGGCGGCGAGTGCCTGCAATGCGCAGTCGGATGCGCTGAGATAACCGGTGGCTACTATATTGATACCCGCAAAGATAAATCCCGGGAAATACAGTCTTATTCCGTCAAATGCCAGTCCGTGCAGCTCCTTGGAACCCTCGCTGTTAAACATGGCGATCAGAAGATCGGTCTGTGTTCTGGTGATAAAAAGGATCACAACGGAAAGAGCAAGGGCAGTAGCAATTCCGTAGCGTAGAAGCCGTCTGGCGGCGAGGGTGTCGCCTTTACCGTAATAACGGCTGATCAGCGGCTGGGAGCCCTGCGCTACACCGTTAAACATAGCGGTTGCCACAAGAGCGAGATTGGCGATCACACCATAGGCGGCAACGCCGACATTACCGGTAATCCCAAGGATCAAAAAATTAAAGGTTGTGGTTGTCACACCGGATGAAAATTCACCGATAAATGCGGAGGTTCCAAGCTGGCATGCCTGAAACAGCCGTTTTGGTGACGGTGGCTGCCACAGAAAACGAATCTGATTGTCTTTCTTAAAAAAGTGGATCCCGCAGATGCAGGTACTGACAATTGGTGAGAGGGCGGTTGCAAGTGCTGCACCTGCCATTCCCATTCCCATAGGAAACATAAAGATATAGTCAAAAATAATATTGAAAAAACTTCCGGCGAGTGTTGCTGCCATTGCGAGAGATGGCGTACCGTCATTTCGAACGAATGCATTGATAATGAAATTGATCATAAAAAATGGTGCGAACATCAGAAAGATACGTGCATACGGAACACCGAGTGATGCGATGTCTGCATCGCCGCCCATGATCCGCAGGATGCCGTCCGGTGAGAATGCACCGGTTAATATAAATGGAATGCTGATGATCAGACAACAAAATACAGCATTGGAGAAAAACCGATCGCAACCGGAATCTCTCTGCGCTTTCAGGATAGTAAAACGTGTTGCGGAGCCAACGCCGATCATCGAGCCGATCGCATAGATCAGATTGTATAACGGCAGACAGAGATTTAACACGGTAATTCCATTTGAACCGGCTGCCTTGGAGATATAAAAGGTGTCCGCCAGAATGTAAATGGAAATGCCGAGCATGCCAAGAATATTTTGCGAGACAAACTTCGTATATTCTCTGCCAAGGTTCTGCGACATTCTGTTGATTCATAATGCAGCCGATGATCCGGATGCATTATTTTCCCCTTCGATTTGATATTTAAATTGTAACGATGTCACAGGGATAAGTCAACGGTTTTTCCATTTTCCTCCGGATTTAAGGACGTCCTTTCGCCGGAAGAATTGTAGGTAGCAATCTTGCCGGAGGAACGGTATATTTTGGCGACGATGGACCGGAGTGAACGGGAAAATGTACCGTCAGAAGACAGATATTTGCCGATCTTGGAAGGACTTGCTTCGGAAAACTTTTCCTCATCCAGAGACAGGCTGCCATCGCCCTTGAGTTCAATGCCGAGCGAAGACAGATCTTCCTTACTGTTCCGGAGTATTTTTGTCATTTTCTTTTTGAGAGCCGAGGTGCTGCTGTCACTGATGCCCTCGGAGGAATTGATCAGGTTGTTGTAGGTTTTGACGAATGCCTGCGCAGTCTGCAGGATCTCCGTTTCGTGGTCGGAATCATAGTTCAGTGCGCGAAGCTTCTCGGTCATGCGCTGAACGGCTTTTGCATCGGCCGACACAATGACGCTCTGGGGCTGCGAGCCGCGAAAATCCTCCTGAAGTGCATTCACATTTCCACGGTAGGCACTGCGCATATAATAATTCAGACTGTGTTTTACGGTGTAAGAGACAACGTCCATTCCTGATTCCTCCTCTAACGATCAAAATGTACTATATGATATATCGGTTCGTTCCGGCAAATTATTTAATCCATCTGGCTTCCTGAATTTTTGGCAAAGCACAAGCTCTTTCATTGACTTCGTTTTCGCGGTATGATATGCTGATACGGATATCATTTAAGAAAAGAGGAAATAGCAATGAAAGATAAAGCAGTGATCGCAGTGCTGGCAGCAGTCCTTATCGTAGCGGCAGCTGTTGGTGGCATTTTTATTAAGAACCAGATGAAGTCTTCGGATTCGACCGGAAAGCAGACAACAAGCATGAACACTGTCGACAAGACGCCACTGCAGCGGCAGTCAGATGGGGTTTTGGATAAGCTTTCTTATTGTAAGCGTGTTCTTGATAAGAAGAAACAGGGCAAGAAAAAGAAAGAGGAGCTTGATAACCTCTGGAACAGCGTCAATGAGATCCATGCGAAGTCATATGCAGCCACAATGACACAGGAGGAGGTTGACGAGGAGATGACAGCCCTTAACTCCTACAGCCAGACGGTGGACGAACTGTATCAGCAGAATCAGAAAGCCATTGAGAAGCTGAAAAAACAGGACGAAAAGGAAGAAAGTCAGAAGAACGCTAAGAAATAATACGTTGTTTTCATAAAGGAATCAGTACAAAATCAAACAGAAAGATGTTTATTGATATTTATTATCAATAACTGTCTTTCTGTTTTTTTTGTTCAATGGTATAATGACAATTAGTTAGTTTATTCTAACTAAAATGAAAAGATAGAATGGAGAGTACCATGTTTCTTGAAATTAATGATCTGAAGAAAAGCTTTGGACAGGGTGACAGCCGTGTGCAGGTGCTGCGCGGCATTGATCTGAGCGTGGACAAGGGAGAAATCTGCGTTCTGCTGGGACCATCCGGCTCCGGCAAATCGACTCTGTTAAATATCATTGGAGGAATTGATGCACCGGATTCCGGCTATGTATCCATTAATGGGGAGAAGATGGTGGATATGACGGAGAAGCGTCTGACCAGATACCGCAGAGAGCATCTGGGCTATGTCTTTCAGATGTACAATCTGATTCCGAATCTGAATATTAAGGAGAATATTGAGGTTGGCGCATATCTTTCTGACCACCCGTTAGATATTGATGATCTGTTACATACACTTGGTCTGTATGAGCATCGTCATAAGCTTCCGAACCAGCTTTCCGGTGGACAGCAGCAGAGAACGTCGATCGGACGTGCGCTTGTCAAGAATCCGGATATTCTGCTGTGCGATGAGCCGACGGGTGCACTCGACTATACGACATCCAAGGAGATCTTAAAGCTGATCGGCGATGTCAACAGTAAATACGGCAATACCGTTATTATGGTAACACATAACGATGCCATCAAGGAGATGGCTGACACGGTGGTTAAACTGCGCGATGGCAGGATCCGCAAGGCTTACCGCAATGAAAATAAGATATCTGCAGAGGAGTTAGAATGGTAATGAGAAATCCATTAAATAAGCGAATATTCCGCGAATTTCGTTCTGAATTTGGAAAATATGCGGTGATCTTTCTGTTTATGGTGCTGACCATTGGTCTGGAGTCCGGCGATATGGTCGCAAGTGACAGCATGATCGCAACCTGTAACGAACGTTATCAAAAATATCATGTGGAGAACGGACATTTTCACCTGAAGCAGGCAATGAAGGACAAGGTGATCGAGAAGATTGAAAAGGACGATGTCACGATCTATCCGGATTTTTATGTGGAGCGCACCTATCAGGGAAAGGACAAGAAAGAAAAAAAGCTTCGTATTTATGAGAGCAGAGATGAGATCAACAAGCTCTGTATCATGGATGGTGCACTTCCGAAGAAAGATAATGAGATCGTGATCGACCGAATGTTTGCGGACAACAATAAGACAAAGACGGGCGATAAACTTACGATTGACGGAAAGACATATACGGTATCCGGTCTTGTTTCCTTCTCGGACTATACGACTATGTTCGAAAATAATACGGATATGATGTTTGATTCAGTCAATTTCGGTGTGGCGATGGGAACAAAAGAGGAATTTAAGACCCTCTCTGAAAAGAGTCTGACGTATAACTATGCATGGACTTACAATGCAGGTGATCCGGCAGATGACATCGAGGAGAAGAAATGGTCGGATGATCTGATGGATACCGTTGTGGATGCTGCCGGAGAAGGCGGCGGAGCGACGATGCTTGGTTCCATGCTTGGCGTGCTGAATATGGACAATGGTATTGATGATTATGTTCCGCGTTACGCCAACCAGGCGATGAATTTTGCCGGGGATGATCTGGGAAGCGACAGAGGCTCCATGCTTGCTTTTCTTTACATCTTGATCGCTGTTCTGGCATTCATCTTTGGCGTGACGATCAGTCACACGATCACAAAGGAGTCAACCGTGATCGGAACGCTTCGGGCATCCGGTTATACAAAGGGAGAATTATTCAGACATTATCTGGCAATGCCGGTGATTGTGACATTGATCGCGGCAGTGATCGGTAATATACTGGGTTACTCTTATATGAAGCAGGTCATTGCAGATCTGTACTATTCAAGCTATAGCCTTCCGAAATATGAGACGCTCTGGAATCAGCAGGCATTTGTGCTGACAACGGTTGTGCCGATCCTGTTAATGTTTCTAGTGACAGGAATTACGCTGATGCGCAAGCTCAAATATTCGCCATTACAGTTTATTCGCCGTGACCTGACAAAGAGCAAGCGCCGGAAGGCAGTAAAGCTGCCGCATTTTAGTTTCTTCAACCGATTCCGTTTACGCATTATCTTACAGAATATTTCCGGTTATCTGACGCTGGTATTCGGAATTTTTGTGGCAACAACAATTCTGTTATTTGGAATGATGTTTCTGCCTCTTCTTGATCATGTATCGAAGATATCCAGAGATCATATGATGGCGAAATATCAGTATATGTTAAAGGGCGATGCGGAGACATCCAATAAGGATGCCGAGAAGTTTGCGGCATATACGATGAATACATATATGGACGGCTATAACCAGGAGGCGGCAACCGTGTATGGTATTTTTGACGACAGCCGTTATGTGAAAACGAAGCTGCCGAAGAAGGGTGCTGTGATCACAAGCGGCATGGCGGAGAAATATAAGCTTAAGAACGGTGATGCATTCCTGTTAAAGGAGCAGTATGAGGATAAGCTGATTCGCTTTCAGGTTCGGGGAATCCTCGACAGCCCAACCACGATCGGTGTCTACCTGAGTCATTCCTACTACGAGGATCTTTTCAATGTGGATAAGGATTATTATTGTGCATACTTTTCGGATTCCAGGATCACGGATATCAGCACCAATAAGATTTTCAGCACGATCACCTCGCGTGATGTCACGAAGATGGCAGATCAGCTCAAGGTATCCATGGGGAATATGTTCCAGATCGTGGAGGGCTTTGCTGTTGTAATGTTTATTCTGGTTGTGTATCTTCTGACCAAGATCATTCTGGAGAGAAACTCCACCTCCATTTCCATGGTAAAAATTCTTGGATACGAGGATGGCGAGATCGGAAGACTTTATCTGGTGGCAACTTCGTGGGTGGTTATCTTTTCCGTGCTGCTCAGCTTTGTACTTGTTACGGAATTGATCCGGCTGATCTTCGTTGCCTTCATGAAGGGCTACAGCGGCTGGATTCCGTTTGGTATCGCGACGAATATCTATGTGGAGTGTTTTATTCTGACGGTTATATCTTATCTGGTGGTTGCAGCAATGCAGATGCGTAAGATAAAGAAGGTGCCGATGGATGAAGCACTCAAAAATGTGGAATAAAACAGCATTTCCAATGGGAAATGTGAATAAAAAGGCAGACTGTTTGCGAATGGTCTGCCTTTGCTGCTTTGATGAAAGCTTCTTCTCATTTCAGGGGCACTGTGATAAGATAAATAAAACAAGGCTTTTCGGAGAAAATGAGAGGATTCTTCAAGCAGCGAAGAAAGGAACGGTGACAGATATGGAGTTACAGATTCAGGTGGCACAGGCTGCCAAGAAGATTATGGAGATTCAGAACAATGTCTCCAAGGTGATCGTTGGAAAGGAAGCAGTATTTCGGAAGCTGATGGCGGCATTTCTGGCAGGCGGTAATGTCCTTCTGGAGGATATGCCGGGAACCGGAAAAACAAAGCTTGCCAGAGCACTGGCGGCATCGATCGACGCAGAGTTTGGACGGATTCAGTTTACGCCGGATCTTCTGCCGTCGGATGTGACCGGACTTAATATTTACCGGCAGGATCAGGGTGTGTTTGAATTTACGGCGGGACCGGTATTTTGTAATATTCTCCTGGCGGATGAGATTAACCGTGCCACGCCGAGAACGCAGTCCGGTCTTTTGGAGTGCATGGAGGAGCGTCAGGTGACCGTGGACGGTGTCAGCCGGAGGATGAAGGCTCCGTTTTTCCTGATTGCCACACAGAACCCGGTGGAGACGGCGGGAACCTATCCTCTGCCGGAGGCGCAGATCGACCGGTTTGCCATGCAGCTTTCCATGGGGTATCCGACCATGGAGGAGGAACTGGCGATCATCGACCGCTACAAGAGTGACGATCCGCTGGCGCAGCTTGAACCGGTCTGTACCTGTGAGGATATTCTTCAGCTGCAGGAGTTATGCCGCCGGATTTATGTGAGCGACAGCGTCAAGAAATATCTGGTGCAGATCATTCAGGCGACGAGAGAACATGATGGTCTGGCGATGGGAGTCAATCCGAGAGGAACACTGTCCTACCTGCATTGTGTGCAGGCGTATGCAATGATACAGGGACGGGAGTATGTTACGCCGGATGATGTGAAGGAGTTATGTGTCCCTGTTTTGGGACACCGTATAATATCTTACCGTGCCGGTCAGAGCGGATCAACGAAAGAGATTCTGCAGGGAATCCTTGAGCAGATTCCGGCACCAACGGAAGAGTGGACGAGGTGATTGTGTGGGGCTGATCATTGCTGTTATAGTAGCATTTGCTGTGCTTTATGCACAGCAGAAATATTTTAAAACTCATTGGAACAGAGGGCTCGAAGTACAGCTTCGTTTTCAGAAAAAGGGCGTCAGTGCCGGTGAGAAATGTTATCTGGAGGAGACGGTGGTCAATGAAAAGAGAATGCCTCTGTCGTCGCTGCAGGTGAAGTTTACCGCATCGAATACCTTTCTGTTTGAGCAGGAGGGCAATGCGGCTGTGACGGATCAGTATTACCGGACAGATCTTTTCGCGGTTGGAGGAAGGCGAAGGATCACAAGAGCGCTGGAGTTTGTTCCGTCCCGGCGTGGCTATTATGAGATTGACCGGATCGATATTCTGGCACGTGATTTCTTTTATACGGCAACCTGTTCCGAGCGGCGGG
>ULVR01069085.1_pt1 | contig 22226 bp, 9 predicted proteins | sample 1959601 | NCBI WGS metagenome assembly ULVR01 (sample SAMEA4835791, study PRJEB28245) | human gut metagenome | biome: gut microbiome; material: fecal sample | place: Denmark | collected 2008
TATTAATGTACCACTTGTTCGCCCTCGCGGGGTAATTGACTGGTCGGAAAGACCGGACACATGGTCATTATTTGATTATAAAATCTTTATTTCAATATAGTAGAGACACTGTTTCATAGTGTCTCTACGGGAGATCATTATTACTTAACGATCGCTTTAACAGCTTCTTCACCTTCAACAGCTACTACAACTACGCCCTGAGGAGCAGCAATTGTTGCATCGCTTGAAGTGATAACTGTGTTAGCAACTGTCTGGCCCAAGATGTTAGTGATAACAACTTTCTTACCTTCAGCGTTAGCTACACGTACAGCACCCTGCAAAGCGATTACTGTAACTTCAGATGTTGCAATTTCTTCGTTGTCTGTTGCCAGCTGATCGTCAACCTTATTTTCAACATTGAAGATCAAAGCTCCGTCGCCACCTGTTGCAGCATGTGAGAATGTAGATGATTTGTCTGTCAAAACCACACAACCATTCTGAATCTTCAACCATGCAGCATTTTCAGGTGCAATAATCTTATTGTCATAGTTGTTCGATTCGAACAAGAACTGATTTTCTACGCCTTCTTCCGTTACATTACCTGCATTTTCCGGATGTACATAACGGAATGACCAAGTGTAATTCTTATGGTCGTCACCGTCCAGTCTATTCTTAATCAAATATGATTTAGAAGCAAGATTTTTCACAGAATCATTATAAGCTTCCAATGCATCGAAACTAATCTTATCGTTAGCCAAAGCTACGAATTCTGCCGGCAGGATCCACAACGTATCGGCAACACGGATACCTTCAACGAAACCTACGCGAGTATAACCACCCTTGATATCTGCATAAGGTTTGTCCTGACCGTAAACATCTACAGAATCCTGGAAACTTACCAAATATTTAGCTCTTTCGAAGCCAGGGATAGCCGGAGTAGCGTGAACACAATGTTCTGCGTCTGTAATATTACCGTCTTTGTCTACGTGAGGACCATCTTCCGTACAAGGTTTACCCGGAGTTCCGGCAAAGTCGTTATGTGCAACCGAAATCAAGTATTGCGGTTTGATATAACCAGCACCACGATTAACCCAAGCAGTATCGATCTGGAATGACAAACCTGTTGCTTTATCAGCTGTCCACATACCCAGATAGTCAACATTAGCATCAGTCAAGTTGCTATTGTTTTCATCCATCAAGTATTCCTTACGGATAGTTTCGAAGAATCTCAAGCTGTCACGACCGTCCGTTGCGCTTTCACTCAGTGCAACGTTGTTGAAACGACGATACAACGGAGTTGTAGAAGGTTCAACAGTGAAAGCAGAAGTTCTTGTTTCATTCAGCAACTGAACTTTCAGACCAGCACTCATACCGTCATCAGCGATACCGACTTTCTTCGTAACACCTGTATTTTGAATTTCAGTAGCATGAGTAGTTCTATTATAATAAGATTCGACGATAGCATAGAAGTCCTTACCATCATAGTGGTTGTTTTCTTTAAAGAAGAATGTATCAACAACCATCTTAGTGTTATAGTTTGCTACACCCATTGAATACTTGCTTCCATAAGCCTCAACCAAACGATCCTGTTCGTCTTTAGCAATGACATAATTCGTTCTTTCCAACTGAGCCAGTCCCGGAATCTTTTTCAAAAGAGCGGCATCAACATCGATACCATATTCGTATGTAGAACCTTCAACCAAAGCATAATCGCCGGCATCCTGCTTAACATAGATCAAAGAATCTTTACCTGTACCGTTAGCAATCCAATATTCCATTGAGAACGGGTTCAGATAATTGAATTTATATCTGTTGACCAACAAATCTTTTGAGTCGATATGTTTGTAACCTAACTTCTTATCTTTGATGATTGCAGAGTCTTTGATCTGAACAAACGTTACGTTGTTCAACATATCAGCACCCGTTGTAAGTGTATAGATTTCACCATCTTCATTCAAACGGAACTGAACGTTATCCCAATCTTTCGCATTCGGGAATTCACGGTTTACAATTTTAACCGGAGAAACCGGTTGAGATACCTCTGCATTCAATGTTTTTGTAATAACCCACTGGTATGCAGGCATGTGCAACGGTTCCTGTTCGTCCAATGTTACCCATTCGATTGCATATTGTTTGTTATTACCACCTTCTGCATTTTTATGAATAGGAGCAGCCAACACCTGACCCTTTGCATTCTTGATGATATACAAACCGTTGTCAACAGAAGTCTTATCGCTAGTTACGAAACAGCCTTTCAGACCGAAACCGATCTTTGTATTAATAGGTTGTTCTCCAATTGTAGCAATACGATCTGCAACAGTAAAGTTCTGCAACTTAACATGCAATTTAGCAGCATCAACATTACCTTCAGTCTTAAACGGATCTACAAACGTATCACCATAATTATAAATTTTTCCTTTCTCTGTACCATTAATTTCGCTCCAATACTTTTCAGCATTCTTATCTGATTTGTAACGAGCCTGTTTAACCTGGATACGCAGTTGATCCAAAGAAGGACGATAAGTAAATAAGAACTTGTGCTGATCTACTAACAATGAGCTATTAAAATCTTTTTCTTTAGCCATATCAGTCCAGCCAAACTTCAAGAATTGAATACCAACACCATTAGCAGCAGTATCCACTTTCAAATAAGCATTTGCATCGGATTTAGAAGTCACATATACGAAGTTATGATCAGTATCTGCTGCAACTCCTTTAGCGACAAAAGCAGTCGTTGAGAACGGATTGACATCTGCATTTGCATCCGGGGTAAATGTAAGCACATTCTTATTATCTTTCAAATAAGCATTAATTTCAGCCGCACTCAAAACGTAAGTACCTGCATCATAAAGAGTAAATTGAGCTCTCTCCGATTCTGATCGGGCAACAGATGCTTTTACTTTTTTTGCCTTAAGGCCTCCATTATCACCTTTTACCAATAAAAGAACATTATCAGCTTCTTGATAAGTAAATAAAGGCAGATTGCCTTTCAAACTTTCCTTGTATTCCGGAGAAAATGCCCAACCGCCAAAAGTTTCGCCAACAGACAAATTAGTCTCCGTTTTTTCTCCTACCTTTAAACCAGCAACATCTTCTTCTGAAATAGCTAAAAATTCACCAGTTGCTTTATTTACAAAGTCATAGATTGGTTCTTTGCCTTGACCTTCTTCCGTCACTTGAACACACCACAGAGAAGCCTGTAAATCAAAACCACCATTTACGTTCTTTAATACATACTTGCCATCCTCTATAACAAGCACCTGACTACCAACTCTCAACTGATACACTCCACTCAAAGCCGCCTTATCCAACTTAGCAACAGCTGTAGCATTAGTTCCCACAGCTGCACCAGTGAGGTTATCCGCATTTACAGCTGAGAAAGCTGAAGAGAACAGTAAGCTAGCACACAAAAGAGTAGAAAACTTTTTGTTCATAATTCTAAATTTAATATTAATACTAATGTTTATAAAAGTTCAGTTCTTATCGTACGTTTGTTAACTATTGTATCTTGAAATCGAATACGTACGTTTTTTTTCGTCATTTTTCAGCTACAAAAATACATATACTTTTTAAACCTGCAATTCTTTCTTCAAAGTTTTTTTCTTTTCTATATTCTTTCTTATCAATTAGATAGCTTAACATGTACAAAAAACCTTCTTTTGCTCACGAACTTACTGAATGCTCCCAAAAAATGACTAAAAAAAACGTACGTTTTCATTAGTCATTTCTAAAGCTCCTCTTATTTTTCTATAAATCAACATCTTAAATACGATCACACACCCGATTTCACTCTTAAAATTCTTCATTTACGCGTACATTGTATAATGTAGTATATCTCTATTAATCAACCCATTACAAAAACTGTCAAAATGTAAAAAACACCTTTTTTGCGAATTACTACCCAAAACAGCCCTCTTCAGTCCCTAGGCAAGACGGATATTTTCCTAAAATCCACTAATCATTCGTTTCCTGCCGCAAAACAAATGTGTCTGCGGTCGAAACTTTTATTTCAATCGTTGGAACTAAAGTTTCTACATGGTGGAATCAAGGTCCCAAAGCGAGTAACTATATGAAACTTTAGTTTCTAACTTTTTTAGCTGAAACTATCCGACTTACCGAATTTACTAATTCTGTAAGCGTAGTCTGCGGAATCTATTTTTTATGTATCTTTGGCTATTCAAACACCATGACAAGAGAGAAAAGCCTATGTATAAGAATGGTAAATATCGGGAAACCGATAAAATGAGTGATCTGATCTGTGAGAATTATCCGATGGTGCTCGTCATGAGCCGCTTCGGTATTGCACTCGGATTCGGAGAAAAGAATATCGGAGAAGTATGCCGCCAAAACGGTGTCGATCCCTGCACGTTCCTGACCGTCGTAAACTTTCTGACGGAAGAGATATCCGCGCCGATGACAAACATTGACAAATGTCTGTCGATCGAGGCTTTGATCACTTATCTGCATAATGCACACGCCTATTTCTTGGACTTCCGGCTGCCCCATATCCGTCGTAAACTGACAGATGCGATTGCAGACTGCCCGAAAGATGTAGCGTTCGTTATCACTAAATTTTTCGACGAATATGCAGCAGAAGTCCACAAACACATGTCGTATGAAGAAAAGACAGTATTTCCATACGTCCGGGGATTATTAAAAGGGATAAAAGACCCGAAATACAACATAACGATCTTCCGAAAACATCATGATCAGATCGAAATGAAGATTATCGAACTGAAAAATATCTTGATCAAGTATTATCCGGGACCCGGAAGCAACCTGCTGAACAGCGTCTTGTTTGACATCTTCGCGACCGAACAAGATCTGGCCTCCCATAACCACGTAGAAGACTATCTTTTCGTCCCGGCGATCCTGACTCTTGAAAAAACAATACAGTGATGCCTATGAGCGCCTTATTAAACATAGCGGTTGCCGAACCGTCTGCCATCATCCGCAGTGGGCTCGAAGCGGTATTAAAGCGAATTTCCGGATTCCGCATCCAGATCATCGAAATTGCCACTGCGGAGCTTTTGCAAGAGACACTTCGCTCACACAAACCAGACATGCTGATTATTAACCCGTCACTTCCCGGTTACTATACCATTCAGCTTCTCAAGGAAGAAACCGGCTGTACGGAAATGAAATGCATAGCCCTGCTGTATGCCGTCGCTGATCATGCCCTGCTGCGACCTTACGACGACCAGATCAACATCTATGACAGCCCGGACGAGATCCGCCACAAGCTGGAGCGCCTCCATACGTCACCGGAAGAGGAAACCGAAAACGAAGAACAGCAGACGCTTAGCGCACGCGAAAAAGAAATCGTGGTCTGTGTCGTCAAAGGGATGACAAACCGCGAAATAGCCGACCGCCTGTTCCTTTCCACACACACCGTTGTTACACACCGACGCAACATCGCCCGGAAATTGCAGGTACACAGTGCCAGTGGTCTGACCGTATACGCCATTGTTAACAAATTAGTTGAACTAAACGATATCAAATTATAATCCATGAAGAAAAACAAACTCGCCGTCCTTACGTCATGCCTTGTCCTGTCAGGGACATTCTGTACGCAGGCGCAAAACAAAACGCCACAGGAAATCCGGATACCGGATACTTACAAATTAACGAACAAGTCTATCTACCGGAATGGCTGGATAGATTTCAACAAGAATGGGAAAAAGGATGTATATGAAGATCCTACGGTCCCGATCGATGCACGTGTCGAAGACCTCCTTTCGCAGATGAATGTTGAAGAAAAAACCTGCCAGATGGTTACGCTCTACGGTTACAAGCGGGTGCTGAAAGACGACCTGCCGACATCGGACTGGAAAAAACAACTCTGGAAAGACGGCATAGGAGCCATCGATGAACATCTGAACGGTTTCCAACAATGGGGACTTCCTCCTTCCGACAACCCGTATGTCTGGCCGGCTTCCCGTCATGCCTGGGCTTTGAATGAAGTACAACGGTTCTTTATCGAAGAGACACGCCTCGGCATCCCGACCGACTTCACGAACGAAGGCATACGTGGGGTAGAAAGCTATATCGCCACCAACTTCCCGACACAGTTGGGATTGGGACACACCTGGAACCGGAACCTGGTTCATAAGGTCGGCTATATCACCGGGCGCGAAGGACGGTTGTTGGGATATACCAATGTCTATGCTCCGATCCTCGATGTCGGGCGCGATCAACGTTGGGGACGCTATGAAGAGGTATACGGCGAAAGCCCATATCTGGTAGCCGAGTTAGGTATCGAAATGGCAAAAGGGATGCAGACCGACCATCAGGTTGCCGCCACTTCCAAACACTATATCGCTTACAGTAACAACAAAGGCGGACGCGAAGGGATGGCACGCGTAGATCCGCAAATGTCACCACGCGAGGTCGAGATGATCCATGTCTATCCCTGGAAACGGGTGATCAAGGAAGCCGGGATCCTCGGAGTCATGAGTTCATACAACGATTACGACGGGTTCCCCATTCAGAGCAGCTATTATTGGCTGACGACACGTCTGCGTGGCGAATTCGGTTTCCGCGGATATGTGGTATCGGACAGCGACGCCGTCGAATATCTTTTCTCTAAACACGGAACTGCCGCCGATATGAAAGAATCCGTGCTACAAAGCGTATTGGCGGGCCTAAACATACGTTGTACATTCCGCTCACCGGATTCATACGTCCTGCCACTTCGCGAACTGATCGCGGAAGGAGCTATTCCAATGTCCACCATTGATGACCGAGTGCGTGACATCTTGCGCGTCAAATTCCTCGTTGGATTGTTCGACCATCCGTATCAGATCGATTTGAAAGAGACCGACAAAGAGGTAAACTGCGCCGAAAACCAGCAGGTTGCTTTGCAGGCTTCAAAAGAATCGCTCGTTCTGTTGAAGAACCAGGATGCCGTCCTTCCTTTAGACGTAAACAAAATTTCCAAAATCGCCGTATGCGGTCCGAATGCAGATGAAGAAGCATACGCTTTGACACATTACGGCCCGCTTGCCGTAGAAGTGACAACCGTGTTGGAAGGCATTCGGAATAAGGTAAAACCAGGAACGAACGTGCTCTTTACGAAAGGTTGTGATCTGGTAGATGCCAATTGGCCGGAATCGGAACTGATTCGTTATCCGTTGACAGCCGAAGAACAGAGCGAGATCGACAAAGCGGTGGAAAACGCGAAGAAGAGCGATGTGACTGTAGTCGTGCTGGGCGGAAGTAACCGCACCTGCGGAGAAAACAAATCACGTTCCAGCCTCGATTTGCCAGGCCGCCAACTCGATTTGCTGCAAGCTGTCGTTGCCACAGGCAAGCCAGTCGTACTGATCCTGATCAACGGACGTCCGTTGTCTATTAACTGGGCGGACAAATATGTTCCAGCTATCCTCGAAGCCTGGTATCCAGGATCACAAGGAGGCACGGCTATTGCAGACGCTTTGTTCGGCGACTACAATCCGGGAGGAAAGCTGACCGTCACCTTCCCCAAGACAGTCGGACAGATTCCGTTCAACTTCCCGACCAAACCGAATGCACAGGTTGACGGTGGACGCAACAAAGGGTTGGACGGCAATATGTCCCGCGTAAACGGCCCGTTGTATCCGTTCGGCTACGGATTGAGTTATACGACTTTCGAATACTCAGACATTTCGATCCAGCCAGCTATCGTGACACAGGTTCAACCGGTCACCGTCCGTTGCAAGGTGACGAATACAGGTAAACGTGCCGGAGATGAGGTAGTACAATTATATGTACGCGATATCCTCAGCAGTGTTACGACCTACGAGAAGAACCTCGTCGGCTTCGACCGTATCCATCTGAATCCGGGAGAGACGAAAGAGCTTACTTTCACGATCGAACCGCGTGACCTGCAACTGTTGAACAGTGACAATCATTGGGTGGTAGAACCGGGAGACTTCAAGGTTATGGTCGGAGCCTCATCCGAAGACATCCGCCTGAACGACCGTTTCACGGTAGTGGAATATGGTAAAGAGCAGGCAGTCACATCAGCAACCTCCCGGCAGCAGAAATCGGTTATTGCCAGCTCTTCCCAAGAATCTGTCCCGTTGGTATTGGACGGCAATCTGTCTACGGCCTGGAAAGCCAACAAAGGCGAATATATCACATTCGCACTTGAAAACAACGCTTCGCCTAACAGCATCGCAATTGCATGGAAAGAAAAAAGCAAAGATGCCAAATTTGAGATCCAGCTCTCCGGTGGCGGAGGCCAGTTCCTGACCGTATATGAAGGGACAGTAGAGGCTACGAACGAACTGAAGAATTACCGGTTCAAAGGCACGACCGCCAGTGATATCCGTATCGTAATAACCTCCGGCAATGCAAGTATTTCGGAAGTAAAAATCAAGGAGTTGAAAAATTAAGAATTAAAAATTAAGAATTAAGAAATGGTGTCTTATGCATTCATTTCTTAATTCTTAATTTTTAATTCTTAATTTACAAATAGATTTCCCCAAAGAACTCCGGGCAATGGAAGTTCGGGGTGGGAAGACCAATCGGGCTCCAACTGACGAAATGCGGAAATTCCGTATCGTCCGCACATTTATAGAAGTTGCCCATTATCTTTTCCGGTAGGTTGTCAGGATCGAGGCCCATCAACCGGAAAGGAATGGCAACCACCAACTCCCAACTATATACCCCTAATTTCTCAGAGAAAGCAGTATGCGGCAGACTCGAAAAGCGACGAATGGATGCATATTCTTCCGCTGTCAGCGACTTTTTCGAATCACGCGATTCCCGGTAAGAAGCATCGCAAGTACCGATACAGTTAAACTCGAAATTGTAGTAATTAGGATCATCCACCCGCTTCATAAAAAACTCCACGCAACTGTCCGTATAAACCGGCGATCCATCTGCTTCGTAGAGCGCTTTCAAAGAGTTTCCTTTGACAAAATAGCGGATATACAGGTTCACCTTCGATCTCGCAATGTCGAAGGCCACAATAGGTTTGTAGGGATATTCTTCCCAGTTAACCACATCGATTGACTCTCGCTGGGCCTTTTCCATCAAAAAGCCTACGGACGACAGGTCCAGTACGTCCAGCGTTTCCAAATAAGGGACTTTCAGTTTCTTCATTATCAATTATAGATTTGGAGTAATGGCAAATGTAAATAAGAAGTCAGCAATACGGATAAAGCTCCGATTATAGCCAAGACAATAATGACCGATCCCACAATCCTATTCAATAACCATATACCTCGCACGTTAAACCATTTCTTCAACTTAGCAACTATATAAGTGATTCCGAACCACCAGAGAACAGCACCCACCCCAATAAAAGTAATGCCTCCCAACAGCATCCAAACAGAATGTTCCGGCAAGACAAAACCAAAGCGGGCAAACAAACCAATATATAATAATACGATTAATACGTTGCTAAAGGTAAGAAGAAAAGCTGTAATAAAATCCTGAGTGAAGGATAACTTTTTCTCCCGTTGTTTTTTAAGGTTCCGGACAGGATTGGATTGGAAAATATAATAGCCGAAAATGCCCAATACGATACTGCCGATCAATTGCAAGGGAGTCTGATTCGCCTCCACAAAATTCACCACGACTCCCATCCCCAAGCAGGTCAGTGCAGCGTAGATCACGTCTGACAGAGCAGCCCCTAATCCGGTGACAAACCCGTGCCAGCGTCCTTTGTTCAGCGTTCGTTGTATGCACAGCATACCGATCGGGCCCATCGGGGCGGAAACCAGTACACCGATAACAATTCCTTTACTTATCAATCCCAGCATTATCCTTTTATTTTCTGCCTAATGACTTGCAAAGATAACGCAAACCGAGAGCAGAATAAAATGAACTCGTCCATTTTTAACCAAAAAACGCCTGCAGGAATGTTTTTTAGATTACCTACAGGCGTTTTCACACTTTATGTAAAAGACTATTTAGCTTTTTCTTTTTCTAAAATAGCTTTCAACTTTGCAACGATTTCAGGATGTTCGGCTGCTAAATTCTTCTTTTCTCCAATATCCTGTTTCAAGTTGTAAAGTTGTTCTTCCTTGCTATTGCCTAACTCGATATTCGTCAATTTCTGATAGGCAGCACCATTACTCGGAGCAATATACTTCCATTCACCGTCGGAAACAGAGAGAGAACCGGCGACTTCGACCACATAGTCACGTCCTTTCAGGTCTTTTCCCAAAAAAGCGTCCAAATGATCCTGGCTGTCAGGACCGGCCCCTTCTCCAAGAGTCTTACCCATCAGGCTTGCCATGGAAGCATACAAGTCGACCTGTGAAACCAATGCATCAGAAACACCCGGTTTCACTTGTGCCGGCCAGCTGACGATCATCGGGATACGGGTCCCGGCTTCGAAAATACTATATTTTCCACCACGGAACGGTCCCCAAGGTTTGTGGTCGCCCAAAAGCTCAACAGCACGGTCTGCATAACCATCATCCACAACAGGACCATTGTCGCTACTCAACACGATCAAGGTGTTTTCGGCAATACCGGCTTTTTCGAGTGCGTCCATTATTTCGCCTACGGTCCAGTCGAATTGCAACAAAGCGTCGCCACGAGGGCCCATGCCGCTCTTGCCGACAAAACGGGGATGCGGCCAACGGGGAACGTGCGCGTCGTTGGTTCCGACATACAGGAAGAACGGTTCATCTTTGTGGTTTTCAATAAACTGGACAGCTTTACAAGTGATACTATCCGCTATATTTTCATCTTCCCACAAAGCCTGTTTGCCACCTTTCATATAGCCGATACGGGAAATTCCGTTTACGATTGCCATATCATGCCCGTGGTTCGGGCTCGGTTTCAATTTGGTAAGCAATTCCGGATGGTCTTTTCCCAACGGTTCGCCAGGGAATGGTTTTTCATAGCTCACTTCAATCGGATCATTCGGATCAAGATTGACGATCCGCTGGTTCTCAACCCACACACAAGGCACACGGTCGCCTGTGGCAGCCATTATATAGGAATAGTCGAACCCTATATCTGAAGGTCCCGGCGTGATAAAGCCATTCCAATCCTGTCCTCCCGTCCTGTCAGACAATCCCAAATGCCATTTACCTATAGCACCTGTTGTATAACCACACTCACGAAACATATCGGCAACAGTCGGCTGTTCAGGACGAATGACCATTCCGGCATTTCCAGCCGCAATCCCCGTGTCATTCCGTCTCCAGGCATAATGCCCCGTAAACAGCGAATAGCGCGAAGGCGTACTGGTCGCAGCTACCGCATGTGCATCCGTAAAACGAACACCCTGTGCTGCCAGTTTTTCCACATTCGGCGTATGGATCGTCTTCGATCCGTTACAACTCAAGTCGCCATAACCGATATCATCGGCTATCAGGAAAATAACGTTCGGCTTCTGTCGCTGTGTTACTTTCTCTTCCGTCTTCTGTTTGTTTCCGGAACAGGAGGCCAACAAGGTAGCTCCTATTCCCAATACGATTGTTGATTTCATGATAATAAATTATTTGTATCGCTTCATGCACCACAAGCATTGTCCCTTATCGCAAATTTGGATTGATATCCTGTTCGGACTGTGGGATCGGCCATTTATAGTCCTGCTCCTGACGGAAAGCACGGCTGTTTACCCACCATCTGCCATATTTGTCAGGTTCACCACCCGGCTTCACACTTACGCGCTGTGAACCGGGGAAAGGAGCACCGTAAATATCGCCATTTAATACTTCATGTGCAATACCCCAACGCAGTAAGTCCCAATAACGGATTCCTTCCATCGCCAATTCGACACGGCGCTCGTTCCGTAAAATAGGACGTAACTTTCCAGCATTCACTTCCGTGATTGCTGGCATCTGTACAGATGCACGACCTCTTACCTTATTGATGGTTTCATCCAGCAAGGCTTGCGTAATCCCCTCACCGGCTTCTAGTTTGGCTTCCAAATAACTCAACAGAACTTCCGCATAACGGATAACAGGAATGTTTCCTCCATAACTATTCAGATCACCGGAGAAAGTTTCGTCAAAATACTTACGCATCATAAAGCCAGTCTGCGTAGTCTGTCCTCCCATCACCTTATCCGGACTCTGAGAATCCGGATGGCAATCGTAAACAGTCCCTTTAAAAGTGGAACCATTATAATAAATGGTATAATCCAGACGCGGGTCTCTGTTTTCGCCCAAGTTATCTGGATTATATAGCGGACTGTCATAGCTGAACGGCGTACCGTCTTTGAACTGGTAAGCTTCAAACAGACCTGCAGCAACATTAATCAGACACCAGCCACCATCTTTCACAGGGAAAGCATGCTGCGGCATTGCGTTTCCAGCCAAGTCTTGCAAATACTGCATAGAGAAAATATTTTCACTACTATTCTCGTTCGAGGGCAAGAAAAGGGATGCATAATCCGGATCGATCGCATTGTCACCCAAGTCTATGATCTCTTTATAAGCGGCTACCGCTTCGCTATATTTTTGGGCTGCCAATAACGTACGTCCCAAAAAAGCGAGAGAAGCCTGCTTGCTCGCACGTCCGGTTTCGGAACCTTTCAAATCCTTAAAACGAGGCAAGTCGGCGGCAGCTTCAGTAAACTCTTTAATAATAAAATCAGTAATTTCTGCTTTCGTATTTTTCTTTACCGTATTAGCCTCATCCTTAGTCAACACCTTCGTCACTAACGGCACATCTTGGAAAAACTGAGACAGATAAAAATACTGGGCAGCCCGGATAAAGCGGGCTTCTGCCGTGAAGCGAGCCACGACAGCCGGATCACTCAAGTTACCAATACCTTCCAAAAAACGGTTACAACGGGCTATCTTCGCATACGAATTTTCCCAATAAGCTTTCGTATAAGCATTGTTTGATAACAAAGTTCCATCCGACATCTTATGGAAATTCGAGTTTGTCCCACGACGGTCATACGCATTATCCGTAGGAAATTCCATAAAAATCAAACCGCCATACGACCACCAGTCTGTCGGAGTATATTCCGGAGAGTTAAACAATATATTCCCTTTATAAACACCGGTCAAAGCCAACTCCGCATTATCTTCGCTGGTCCAGAAATCATTTTCTGCAAACTTATCCAGCGGATTCCGGTCCAAATCACACGATACGAAGATTGTCGATGCCGCCAGTAAAGTGAAAATAAAATATTTAATTCGTTTCATATCTTTTAGAATTTAAAGTTTACACCAAATGTATAAGTTGCCAATATCGGATAATAGTTTCCGGAAGTATTGATTTCCGGGTCCCATCCGGGTTTATACTTGTTCCAGCAAAGAGGATTCTCTGCCTGTACATACACACGCAGATTACTGATTTTGGCTGCCTGTAACATTTTTTTCGGGAACGTATATCCCAATTGAATATTTTTCAAACGGATATAAGAAGCATCCTGAGTCCAGAAATCAGAAGTGACGATATTCGGCGTCGTGGAGTTACTTAAGTCTTCCAATCTCGGATAAGCCGGATAGCGAGTCGGGTTAGCCGGGTCAAAACGTCCTTCAGCCTGCCATTTCTGGATATTGCCGTCACCTCTGAACGCCCAACCGGCAAAGCCGTCCAACATACCGGTCACACCGGCAACCCCTTGTAACAACACCGACAGGTCTAAACCCTTATATTCCACACCCAAATTCAGACCGAAAGTAAACTTCGGAATACGGGAGCCCAAATACACACGGTCATAATTCGGATCTATCTTACCATCAGGTACACCGTCCGGTCCACTGATATCTTTGTAACGGATATCTCCTGGCTGAGGATTAGGAGTAACCTTGCTCTGGTCATACCATGATTTTATATCATTTTCATCAAGAAAGACACCATCAGATACATAACCGTAATACATCTGAATCGGGTAACCAATAAACAAATCGCTACCATTCCCGACCATACCGTTCAACTGTTCCACATTACCAACCCCCAAAGTTGTCAATTTATTCTTAATAATAGACAAGTTGGCATTCACATTGTAAGAGACATCCCCGATTTTATTACGATGTCCTACCTCAAATTCCCAACCAAAGTTCTTCAACTCCCCAGTATTCATCTCCGAAATTTTCTGTCCTAAAATAGTAGAAACACTTCCACTCGGTTTATACAGGATATCATATGTACGGCGATTAAAATAAGAAGCATTCACACTCAGCAGACCGTTCCAGAAGACAGCCTCCAGACCACCGTCAATGGTTTCCGTCTCTTCCCATTTGATTGTCGGATCTACAGCTGTCGTGACAGCGGCACCTTGTGTATAAGTATCTCCGAAAGGATAGTTCTGCCCCAGTTCATATACAGACTGGTAGGGATAGTTACCAATATTTTGGTTACCGAGGCGTCCCCATGATACTTTCAATTTTAAGTTGGAGATAAAACCTAGAGACTCATTTTCCTTAAAGAAATTTTCCTCCGACAATCTCCAACCGGCTGCGACAGACGGAAAGAACCCGAACTTCTTACTTTGAGGGAAACGGGAAGAACCGTCATAACGCACCGTAGATTCAAACAGGTAACGTTCGTTGAAATTATAACGGAGACGTCCGAAACCGGATTGGATCGCCCAAGCATTACCGGTCCCTTCCGATTTCTGGTTATCCGGTGAACCAGCATTCAAATAAGGCAGATCATTTCCAGGAAATTTATCACGTGAACCTTGTACATAACGGTAGTCTTCCTGTTCCCAAGAATAACCAGCCAAAATTCCGAACGTATGTCCACCGATCGTCTTATTATATTCGGCTGTCGCCTGGAAAGTCTTATAAATTGTCTTCCCCATCTTATGTTTTAACTCGGACGGCCCCAACACACGGTCACCAGAAAGCTTCATAGTCGAACGGTAAGTACGTTCTTCACCGTTAGTATAAGTATATGCACCAATAGCGGATAATTGCAAATCTTTGATCGGATTATAGTCCAGACGGACATTGGCATTTAAAGAAAATTCAGGATTCTCATAGAAAGAATCGCTCTTGATCCATCCGGCAGGCGTTCCATGCAATTCACGTCCGGCACCAAACGAACCGTCAGACAAAATGGTCGGTGTAAGTCCGGGGAAACGCAAGGCTTTCTGAATAAGAACCAACATATTATCGGCGTCATCACCACCTGGAGCCATCGGCTCTTTCCGGTTGCCATACACGCCGGACAAGCGGCTAGTCAATTTCAATCCCGGCAAAATTTCGTTAATCAGATTCACACGGGCATTGTAGCGCTGGTAATCGTTTTTCTCCACGATACCGTTCTGTTTCAGATAACCGAATGAAACCATATATTTGTTTTCGGCATTGCCACCGTTAATTGTCACATCATGTCCGGTCTGTAAACCTTTACGGGAAAAAACCTCATCCAAATAACGTGCATTGGCATAATGATCCGGATCGCTGCCGTCTCTAAACTTCTGAATTTCTTCCTGCGTATAAGCTTCACGTCCTACCGCTTCATTATAGAGAGTCGCATATTGCCAAGTATCGACAAATTCCGGCAATGCCGTAGGCGTATTGAAACCTACATACCCATTATAACCGACAGATACTTTGCCTTCCTTACCCGTCTTCGTCGTCACCAAGATAACACCGTTCGCGGCACGTGATCCGTAGATGGCTGCCGTCGAAGCATCCTTCAATACGGAAATCGATTCCACATCTTCCGAACTGACATCATTCAACTTGCCGGGAATACCATCGATCAACACCAAAGCATCTGATTTATTGCTTTCACCACCAAAAGAACCGACACCACGAACACGGATCTCACCACCACTATTACCCGGACGTCCCGAACGCTGGATTACGGTCACACCTGCCATCTGTCCAGTCAGGACATTCGACAACTGTGGAGTCGAACGGTTTTCGAGTTTCTCGCTGCCGATCTGAGCGATCGAACCAATCACATTCACTTTCTTTTCTGTACCGTAACCGACAACGACCACTTCTTCCAAAGCTTGTGAGTCTTCTACCAGCTCAATCACATAGTCTGTCTTGGTGTCAACCGTCAGTTCCTTCGTGATATAACCGATATAGGAAATCTGTAACTTGGCACCTTTCGGTGCATCAAGGGAAAAACGACCGTCCATATCGGTGATCGTCCCGTTTGTTGTACCCTTCACCACTACATTCGCACCAGCAATCGGCCCGAAAGCATCCGAAACAACCCCCCAGATCTTACCATCTTGCTGCACTTCGCCCAACAAGACAATCTTATTATCTTCGATACGATATTTATAGGAAGACAATATCTGGTTCAAAACTTCTTTAATATTCCCGTTTTTGACATTCAAATCAACATGTTTTGTCATATCAACGGCAGAGTTACTGAAGAAAAACACAAATTGCGTATTTGCTTCAATCGTTTTAATCGCTTCCTCAAGCGTCACATCAGACAGGCTAAGATTAATCTTCGCATTCTGGGCATAACTTTCCACTGCAGACAGTTGGAAAAAGGAAATGGCAACAAATAAAAGTATTAGCTTCATTTTCCTGAATAAATTAATGTTAAGAAAGGGTATGGAACTCCCATACGTGGACTTTTTTTTCATACATTTGAATGTTTAAAGTTTTACATTTTGCTCTCACACTCTTACCTTTGAGAGCAGTTTGTTTTGTTTTAACATCAGGCGGATGCTGGTAACATCTGCCTGATTTTTTTGATGTTTTTCTGAGTCTTAGACCATAGGCAAATTATTTATTGTTTATTATTTAGGACTGATTATTATCTTATCTCCCTCAATTGTATAGCGGATCGGGCTGATCAAGGTCAACAACTTCAGAATTTCTTCCGGTGACTCTTTCCGGATGGTCAACGACAGGCGATGATCGAGCGAAACACCTTTCTTGCATTCTATCTCCATATTATACCAGTGTTTCATCCGATGTAAGATAGTCGACAGCTTTTCATTCGTGCAGACCAGCTTGTCACCAATCCAGATAATATAATCGGAGGCATCCACCTCCGCCAAGTTATAGGTTCCACTCTGCCTGTTACAGGAAATCCGTTGATTCGGTTTCAAGATGATTCCTTTACTCATACCAGACAAAAAGACTTCCACCTCACCCGAGAGCAAGGTTGTTTCGATCGTTTCCTTATTCTCGTAATTCTTGACATTGAAATGAGTGCCCAACACGTTTACGATCATCCCGTCCGTTTCTACAAAGAAAGGTGCCTTTTCATTCCGTACGACTTCGAAATAGCCTTCTCCTTCCAACTTCACAGAGCGCTTATTATCAGAGAATTGTTCCGGATAGATCAGCATACTGTTAGCATTTAGCCAAGCGGTCGTCCCGTCCGGCAAGGTCACAGACCCTTTGCTGCCTTTTCCCATAATGACACGATTCATTATCAACTGTTCTTCAATAGAAGAATCAAACAACTGATTTTGTCCGGTAAAATAACCACCTAACGAGCAAACCAGCAGTATGGCGACAGAAGCGGCTACTTTCATATAATAAGACAGGCGCCTTTGTCTCCTTGCCCTCTCTTTCGCCTCGATCCCAGTCGTGAAACGTTTAAAAGCCCGCTTCACCAGTTCCGGGTCTGACACCGGGGCTGCATCACTTTCCAACCACTGGTCCCTTATTTCGGAAAAAGTCTTTTTATTCTCCTCATCGGCCCTCAGCCAGACAAGAAGAAGTTCTTTCTCCTTTTCCGAAGCATTTCCTTGCAAATATTTTAGTATTATATCGTTCATCCTAGATTGCATTCTTTATACCTATCACAAAACAAAATGGAATATCCCTACCTCCGAATTGAAAAAAATTCTATTTTTGCTAAAAATTTTCAGAAAGAGGCAGGATATCATGAAAATACCGGAAGAAAACTGTTTGGAAAAGCGACACGCCAAGACAAAGGACATCGCCCTGTTCCGAGAACTGTTTGACTCCTATTTTCGGACACTTACGACCTATGCCTACCGCTTCGTGTGCGACTGGCAGACCGCCGAAGATATCACCCAGGATGTCTTCACGTCGCTTTGGGAAAAGAAGGAAAACATCGACTTCGACGATCCAATCAAGCCCTACCTTTACCGTGCCGTTTACAACCGTTCCATCAATTACCTGAATTCAGCCCTGACGCAGAAGCGCATCGAAGGTGCAGATACGATCGATGAACTGATCAACCGGGAAATCCTCAGCTACAACCAGCATGACACGCTCCTGCTGAAAGAGATTACCGACGAGATCAACCGGTTTGTCGACACCCTTCCGCCCCAATGCAGGACGGTCTACAAGCTGAGCCGTGAAAAGAACCTGCGGAATAAAGAAATAGCCGCCCAAATGGAAATCAGTGAAAAGGCGGTAGAAAAACATATTTCCAAGGCATTGAATGAGATACGCAACCACTTGGTACGCCTCGACATCCTTTCCATACTGGTTTGCCTGATTGGTAATTCTTCCTGTCATTAGTTTTTGAGATTTTACACAGGCTCTATAAGTTCGTTATCAAATCAATAAATAATAAAATGAAGTCCCAATGCCTAGTTATTAAAAAAACAGACAATAACCCTTATTAGGACGTTTTTCTATTTGGGATGAAATCCCGGACAATTCGGGTTTGACATTTCTCTCTTTCAGGCCCGAATTAATAAATAGCTGATAAAAAAAGGTCGGCAGGAAACAGAAAAATGGACTCTCTTCGTCACTGAAAAATAAAAAATCCTGACATTATGAAAAAGCTAAACCTCCGGAGAATCGTCTGTAGCAAACGAATGTTACCGCAAGCCTGAATGTTTCAAAAGAGATTTACTTCTTTGACGGTATGACGACCGTCTTTGTGGCAAAAAACCCCGCACTTCATAGCAAAAAAACATTTTTTCCCAGTGTAGAACCGGTATTTGCAACTATTTATAAAGAATGTGTTTTGTCATTAACGAAACAATATTCTACAATAACTCCCTTCCCGGATGAGTATGAAAAGGAATGATTCCTCATCCGATAAATGCCCCAAAACAGCCTTTTCATCAGTCGAAACCCCAAAAACTTAATACACCCAATAATTGGAAAATGAATAAAACCGATCAGGCTTAAAAACTATTATTCTCTCATTGCTAAAAAAAGGAAAGCCTTAGAAAATACGATAATCCCAGTTTTCGTTTGCACGGGATAATGAGGTATGGCTTACGGTCCTGCGAAAGCCAAGATGATATGAGGTGTTAGATATGCTCATTCATGACATTAAGATACCTGGTACATTTTTAATCATAAACTGATTGGTAAATAACAAGGCTGTATGGAATGCCATATCGAAGGATGAGTCAAAACGGGCTTCGTTTTTTCTAATTTATTTTCTTCAACAGATTTAAGGGAAATTCGGTTAGTAAGCACTATCTTTGCACTTTGTAAGCGAGGGGTATCCTTATATTATCCCCCGTATGAACGGAATACCATTAATAAATCGACGATATGATTCTATTCTTTCAATCTCCAACAAAGACGGTGTTAGCTGTGGAGGCTGCACACGCTTTCTCTCCTGAAGATGTAGAAAAATTAGTTTGGGCTTTTAGCGAGGCAAAACCTCTCCAGGCTGAAACATTGGAAGGCTGGTATGTTGGTCCACGCCGGGAAATGATTACCCCGTGGAGTACGAATGCCGTGGAAATCACCCAGAACATGGGACTCACCGGTATATCACGCATCGAGGAATACTTCCCAGTTTCTTCCGGAGAAGCAGAGCATGACCCGATGTTACAGCGTATCTATGACGGTCTGAACCAGGACATCTTCACGATCAGTAAACAACCGGACCCGATTGTTTATATTGAGGATATCGAAGCCTACAACAAACAGGAAGGACTGGCATTGAGCGATGAAGAAGTAGCCTACCTCAACGAAGTAAGCCAAAAGCTGGAACGCCGGCTGACCGACAGCGAAGTATACGGTTTTGCACAGGTGAACTCGGAGCACTGCCGTCACAAAATCTTCGGCGGTACATTTATTATCGACGGAGAAGAGAAAGAAAGTTCTCTCTTTAACCTGATTAAGAAAACATCAGCGGAAAATCCGAACAAATTGGTTTCCGCCTATAAAGATAATGTGGCATTCAACGAAGGTCCGATGATCGAACAATTTGCTCCGGCAAGCGGCGACAAACCGGATTTCTACGAAGTGAAAGAAATCAAATCGGTTATCTCACTGAAAGCTGAAACCCACAACTTCCCGACAACAGTCGAACCGTTCAACGGTGCGGCTACCGGATCGGGTGGTGAAATCCGTGACCGCCTGGGTGGCGGAAAATCATCTTTACCGATTGCCGGAACAGCCGTTTATATGACATCTTATCCGCGTACGGAAGGTGCACGCGAATGGGAAAAGATCCTCGATCCACGCCCCTGGTTGTACCAGACTCCGGAACAAATCCTGATCAAGGCCTCCAATGGTGCATCCGATTTCGGTAACAAGTTCGGACAGCCGCTGATCTGCGGTTCGGTCCTGACATTCGAACACGAAGAGAACAAGAAGAAATATGCTTACGACAAAGTGATCATGTTGGCCGGCGGTGTCGGTTATGCTAATATGCGCGACGCGTTGAAGGGCGATCCCGCACCAGGCGAAAAAGTTGTCCTGTTAGGTGGCGACAACTACCGCATCGGTATGGGCGGAGGCGCTGTCTCTTCTGTAAACACGGGGCAATATACCAGCGGTATCGAGTTGAACGCCGTACAGCGCGCCAACCCGGAAATGCAGAAACGCGTTTCCAACGTGATCCGTGCGATTGCCGAATCGGACAACAACCCGGTTATCTCCATCCATGACCACGGCGCAGGAGGTCATTTGAACTGTCTCTCCGAATTGGTGGAAGCAACCGGCGGACATATCGACATGAGCCAGTTACCTGTCGGTGACCCGACACTTTCCGCAAAAGAAATCGTAGGTAATGAAAGCCAAGAACGTATGGGTTTGCTGATGAAGGAAGAAGATGTTGCCCGTGTACAGCGCATTGCCGACCGCGAACGTTCTCCGATGTATGTGGTAGGTGAAACGACCAACGACATGAAGTTCGTCTTCGAACAGGCCGACGGCGTGAAACCAATCGACATCAAACTGGAATATATGTTCGGTAAACCGCCAAGAACGATCATGAAGGATCATACGGTCGAAGAAACATACGCTCCAGTCATTTATAAAGAATCCGAACTGCATCACTATCTGGAAAATGTACTTCAGTTGGAAGCTGTTGCATGTAAAGACTGGCTGACCAACAAGGTGGACCGTTCGGTGACAGGCAAGGTCGCACGCCAGCAGTGCCAAGGTGAATTGCAGTTGCCGCTGAGCGACTTGGGTGCTGTAGCTCTGGATTACCGTGGAAAAGCGGGTATCGCCACATCTATCGGGCATGCTCCGCAGGTAGCGATGATCGACCCGGCTGCCGGTTCTGTCATGGCGATTGCCGAATCATTGACAAATATCGTTTTCGCTCCACTGTCCGACAAGCTATCAGGTGTATCTTTGAGTGCCAACTGGATGTGGCCATGCCGTAACGAAGGCGAGGATGCCCGCCTGTACAAAGCGGTTCAGGCTGCTTCGGACTTCGCTTGTGCACTGGGCATCAATATCCCGACCGGTAAAGACTCTCTGTCCATGACACAGAAATATGGCGATGACAAAGTGATTGCTCCGGGTACGGTGATTATTTCTGCCGGTGCAGAAGTCAGCAACATTCGCAAGATCGTATCTCCGGTATTGGCCCACGAAAAGAATTCTTACATATATTATATTGACTTCTCGTTCGACACGATGAAGTTGGGCGGTTCCGCTCTTGCACAGGTTCTGAACAAATTGGGCGATGAAGTCCCAACGGTAAAAGACAGCGAATATTTTGCCGACGCATTCAACGCTGTACAGGATGCCATCGAAAAAGGTCTGGTTCTCGCCGGACACGACATTTCAGCCGGTGGTATGATCACAGCATTGCTTGAAATGTGTTTTGCCAATGTGGAAGGCGGTCTGGAAGTGAACCTCGACAAGTTGTCGGAACAGGACATAGTCAAGATTCTGTTCGCCGAAAATCCGGGTATCTTGGTCCAGGTGAAAGACAAGAAAGCTTTCGAAAAGTTGATGGAAGATGCAGGAGTAGGTTTTGCTATTATCGCCAAGCCGACTTCCGAACGCCACATTCTGGTTTCCAAAGAAGGCGTCCAGTACCATTTCGGCATCGACTACATGCGCGACGTATGGTACGAATCATCTTATAAACTGGATATCAAGCAGAGTGGTAGCGTATGTGCAGGCAACCGTTTCGAGAACTACAAGATGCAGCCACTGGAATTCAAGTATCCGAAGAGCTTTACCGGCAAGCTGTCTTCTTACGGCCTGACT
>ULVR01076921.1_pt1 | contig 21615 bp, 14 predicted proteins | sample 1959601 | NCBI WGS metagenome assembly ULVR01 (sample SAMEA4835791, study PRJEB28245) | human gut metagenome | biome: gut microbiome; material: fecal sample | place: Denmark | collected 2008
TTTTGTAGTATTTTTCCGTCTTTCCTTTTTTTAGTTTATAGGTGTTTTCTGTATAAACCTTTATTTCATTGCCGTCTTCATCCAGAATTTTATTATCGAATATTTTGGAAACAGTCTTTGTATCTATATTAATGTAGCCATTGAACATGGAATCGTTTTCGTAATATAATTCCTTTCGATATGTCTCATAGAATTTTTCTATATTCCACTTTATCTTGTCATTAAAGAGAGCAAACACTGATTCGCTGTTTTCTCCCAATTCCACATATTTGCAGATACATTCAGAGGAAAGTTCTGCAATGAATATAAATTCTGCAATGGTTTTTCTGTTCGGTTCAATCTTATTTTCTGTCATAATACATTGATTTCAATTTATAAATGATTAAAGAACGTATGCCTGCTTAACGCAATCGCATTCTCTTCCTTGGATATTCTGATATACTTCATAAAACTGGTTTCCGTGCTGTGTCCCGTTATCTGCATGATAGACAAGCTCGGTATTCCTGCCCTGTAAGCATTGGTAGCGAAACTTCTTCGGGCTGTATGGCTGGTTACCATGTCGCACTTCTCATGGGTAATCTCATGCTTAATTCCACCCGATGTCTCGACCACGGAGACAAAGTTAGTGATTCCTGCCTTACGGCACAATTTTTTTAATATTCTGTTTGTGCTTTGGTTGGACTGCACGGCAGGCGGTTGGTTTCCATACTTGCGGAAAATGGCTTCCACTTTGGGATGCATGGGGATTACCACAAGCGTATTGGTCTTTTGGGTTACAATCGTTAGCAGTTTGTTGTCAAAGTCCAAGTGTTTCTGCTGTAAGCGTGCTATATCGGAATAGCGCAACCCTGTATAACTTGATACAATGAAGCTGTCCCTTACACAAGATTCACCCTCGTTGAGTTCAAGATTGTAGAGGTTATCCAATTCTTTCTCCGTCAGATAGACCGTTTCCACATTTGAACTTAAATAAGATTTCTATATTATTGACAGTAAGTAACAAATTGTACTTTACTCCATAGTTTGATACCAAGAAGTTCCCATTTGTAGTAAATGAATTATCGCCATAAAGGTTGGCTTTCACAATCACAAGGAGCATATGGTGGATGTTGATTGTGGAATCCACATCCTTATAGAAACGAGGGTTCACCCTGTTTCGCTGTTCTAATGAGAAGCGTGGTAAATCTATTGCGGCAAAATTTCTTCTTTTTTCTTTCAGAAATTCTTGTTAAAAGATTGATTTTCCTTCCGCCTTTTATATGTCAAGTTGAGGTACTCAAGCCATATTATTTCTAAATTCACTTCAAATCCGTATTCTTCTTTTTCCATTCCTTGGCCAAATCAGTTAGACGGTACTTCTGCTTAGGATGGTTCGGACGATCGGGATATAGTCGTTCGATTGCACCTTCAGCCAATGCAGGTTGGATATAGTTTTTCCTAAATTTCCTCACGTCACTTAGTCCGAACAGATTAATCAGGTCTTTAACCGAGTAAAATGACTCTTCCATTTTAGCAATCAATAATTTAACCTGAGACGAACTAGTTTCCAACTGGTTCCTAGCTGGTTCCTTATTGGTTCCCAACTGGTTCCCAAGTTGGGGCGTACTTGAGTCGTACTTAGGTCGTTTGAACGTTACGATTACAAATCCACCGTCGCATCTCCATGATGGATCTTCCACACCTTGCTCACGGCAGGCATCCATGATACGCTTGGCTCCACTGCCCCAACTTTCAAGATATGTTGATTTATAAAGGGCTTCGGCAATCTTCAGATTGTACGGATATGATTCATGTGGTTTTTTGATTGATTCTGGCGTAATTTGCGGAGGGAATATGCCGGGATTCGCAATCTCTATGCGGTCATCATAGATAGCGATGCTATTTGTCAAGTTATATTTTTCCCATTGTCGGTGGCAAAGAGAGTTTATAAGTGCTTCCCTCAACGCCTTGTATGGCACTTCTAGTTTTTCCTCTCGCTGAAGGCTATGATTAGTTATCTTGCCACTAAGATTAAGGTGTTTAAAAAAGAAAGCCATACCAGCATCAAGAAGGTCGAAGAATCCACCCTCAGCACGTTGGTTGTCGATAAACTCATTCTTGTCAGTTCCTATGAAACGAGCCATTCTCAACCGAAACTGTGGGAACTCATCAATGTTGTCCGAGAACAACATTGCGGCACCATTTGTGGGTACACCGTTTTTCAGCAATTTCCATTTGGCCAAAATCTCTTCTATCGAGGTACTCATGGCACTTACTGGAATACGACCGCCCTCTACGCCAAGACGTATACAACCTCTGATATGTTTTTCGTTTAAATCTGCAAGAGTGACACTATCTGCCGTTTGTCCCTCCCAGGAATACAGTTGGGGTTGATGCGCACGAATACGCTCATCATACATATCGTGCGGCATGACTTTCGTTGTACTTTCGATTTTGTAATAAGGACAACCATGAAAGGTGTGTGGACGCTCGCCCCAAACCCAACCGTCGAAGTGCATTGCAATAATTTTGTTGCCAGGATAGTCTGGCACATCAACATATTCAATATGGACATCAACAGCTGGGTCAATTCCTGCGAGAGCCTGAGCGATTTCCCGTTGGGTGTTATCTGTAACTTCTTGCCCGATTATCTTCAGTGACTTAGGTGCAACACCAAAAATCAGCCATCCTCCCTCGGTATTGAGGAAGGCGCATGCCGAATGCATACCGTCCTTCAACTCACCGGTAGTTTTCTTTAGCTCCAGAGTCCGCGACTCATCGGATGCTATTAGTTTTTTTATATCGTCAAGTGTCATTGCATTTTCAATAAGTTTTATATTCCAATTTAAACTTTTTCGATGATCCAACCGAATTTATCCTCGACATATTCGCAGAATTTATCAAATTGACCACCCCATTGGTGGCAGACAGCAAACTCGACTCCGTCGATAGTTGTAAATTGATTTGAAGAACCAAGAAAGTAACGATTCTCGTCATCAAACCCCTTTTTTATGCGATACTGTATGCTCTCAACGGTATTTATAACTCCATAGCTACCTTGAAGCTCTTTAGGAAATACATCAAGCATTTCACGCCAAGTTACTCTAGGATGGAGTTTCATATAAATAAAGGGAAACGACAGAATGTACGATTCGACGCTTGTTCTGTGGTTCGCCTCCGTTCAGAGAATATTTTGCACGGCCTATAACCGCTACATTATTCGAATGCTTTATTTTTTGGGCTGATGAGGTTGTCGTTGGCTCGTTGTCATCCTTTTCTTCTATGTCGAAGGTAACCTCAATGCCAAAATATTCACCAATCTGTTTCATCAGCTCAATTTTATTTGTTGTGCTGCTATGGGTGTTGAGCCAATAGCCTCCGTTTAGCGGTTTGCAAAATGCGATATATTTTAGGTTTCTAGTCTTATCAACAAGATAGCCACCACGGAAAGGAATTTTCATTTGATATACCAGTTCTGGGCCAACAAGATTGATAAATTCGATGAACTTTTCGGTGGAATTGCCGTTTGAGATTATATAATCATTAAAAGAAATAGAATTGATAACAATCCAAGGGGCACGAGTTTGCTTATCTATCTCTTTTATGGACTCAGTAGGTGAAACTATTTCTGCTTTGAGTATTGGTTCGACATCCGTCTCTTTTTTATCCGAAAAGTATGTCTCAATGAACTGGATATATAGACGAATAGTTTGAGGAGAACCCGAATTTGTTCTCTTAGCCTCAAAGTCAGCCTGAACATCGTCATAAAGTTGTGATAGTATTCGTAGGTCTGTTAGATTATAGAGATAACCGGAATGATGATATTTTAAGACCTTATTCCGCATGTAATTACTTCTAGTAGCTGTACAATACACATTGACCGTAGATGGAGAATAGCTTCGTCCGTGATTATTTTTTATCATTGATAAAAAAGCACGAAAACCTCCTAATGTACATTTGATGTTTTTAAGTGATGCATCTATGCTTTGCTCTAGCTCGTGTTTTACGGGAACTACAACAATGTTTGATGGAGAAAGATTTTCTGTATATACATCAGTCATTTTGTCTTTGATAAAATTACGCACTTCCATCTCATGCTTCTTGGAGAAAATCCAACCAGCACCTTCGTGCAGTTTATCATTGAAATATCCACCTATCTCTTTGAATTTTTCAGAGTAATGCATGGTATCACCATACACAGCTATGGCCTTATCAGAATATTCAACTATGCGAACAATTGCATCCGTAGCAGATGTGGATGCAGGTTCCGGAGTGATAATCCCCGAATAAGTAGCATCTGTTTTCTGCATCTCAATAATACCATCATCTTGAGAACTACATTCGTATTTGTCTCGGACAAATACAGTAGAGCCGGATTTGCAGAAAGAATAATCAAGCTGCTTCCCGCCATCGAATTGCAAACTCATATCAACCGAGCACCTCAACCAAGATATCTTGCGGCTTAGAGTTTTCATCATTTCCGGAAGCACATCTTCTTTGAGATATTGCAATTCAATGTTGTTGATTTCTTTACGTATTTCTGCAACAACATCCTCCCCGCCCTCTTTCAGTCTGTCGAGGGATTCATATAGCTCTTTCAGCTTTGATATGTCGGTATTAGACGGCATTACTTTAATTCAAATATTGGCATAGGTTTGGAGAAGGAACTTTCATGGTCGATGTTTGCACATTGACGACGAATAATATCTCTACGATGAACAGCCGGTTTTAAACAATATGTATAAAACTCAGCAATATCCATATCCTCCTTTTTGAGAATGTGTGGAAACAGTAGCTTCAGATAGGCTGAAGCAATACGCTTTACGGCTTTCAGATGGCGCATATCGGCACCCTCCGGAACTGCGATAGATTGATTTACAATTGTAGCATACTCCGTTGCGGTTCTGAGTTGGTGTAAGACCTCCGAGAAAAATTCTACGTTCAAGGTCCAGTCGCACAGTGCCATGTCATTGGTAATGCGTGGAAGCAACCAACCTTCTATAAACCCGTGGAATCGGTCGAGAAGAGCAGACTCTTTAAATGCTTCTGGAAGTTCTTCTACATAATTATCGGACATTGGGAAACCATCTTCCGATAAAGGTATATTACCAAGAAGAATCAGGCCACACTCAGACATGAATTCGTAATTATCAACGTTCGTCTTACCGTATTCGAGATAGTTTTTAAGGATAGAACGCATCTCCATGGTATCAGTGAAAGTAATAGACTGAATCTCATCAAGTGCTACAAGGTCATGATGGAGCATAATTCCTGGTGTTTTGCGGGACTTGTCATAAAAGAGCTTGGCACGGGAAACTTTACCCCCACCAATAAGCCAAACGAACTTTGACAAATTGCCGAAAACATAGGATTTACCAGTGCCCTTGGGTGCCAGTTCAATCAGGTTTAGACGAGGCTCGATGAACGGTAGCAAACGAGTCAGAAACTCCAGTTTTTGAGTTTTGCCAGAAAAGGCTGATGGGGTATACTCCATAGCCGAAATAAGCACATCAATCCATTCATCGGTTGTAAATTTCTTACGGCACTCTCTGAACGAATTGAGATCAAGGCGTTCGAGTGGACGGAAAGGTTTATATTTCGACATTTCAATATACCCTTTCTCCTTATCTTGCGGTGGAATATAAACAAGTTTGATAATTCCCCATTTTTCTCCGTCAATCAAATCATCGGGATTTTGGTCTACAACATGCTGTGGTATTTCCGTATCAGCCATCTTTATACCCATTTCCGGAATTTGGAACTGTGTCTTGTTTTTGGCGATGTTTGTGCTTATCTCAAAACGAGTAAGCAGAGTAATAACATCGCCTTGCATGAGGCGGCTACGAATAGCATTCGGATTAAGAGGTATGTGTTCATCGAGGAATTTAACAAGAGCATCACGACGTAGTTTGCCGTTCTGATCAATATGCGTGGCTATCAGATAGTCCTTGACAAATGATGGCAGATTACGACCAACGAATACTTCATTGTTGGCTGGATTCTTATAGACAGCAGATTCTCTGAAAACCTGCCTGATTTTATCACCAATTTCACTCATAAATTAGAAATCATCTAAATCAAGACTTGAGTTAAAGCCCATACCAAAGAATTCAATCTCCAATTGTACAGGTTTCCCTCTGAAAGGAATAACCGTTATGTGATGTTTGCCCTCAGTTGCATTGGGGATGATACCCTCCCATTGCATACCATGACGAATAAGAGCTATCTCTTGACCATTGAATATGGCCTTGGATGACAGAGGCTCAGGAATAATCTTAAATGCAACCTTCCTGTCAGAAATGGGCACCTTAGCCTCGACTGGTACAATCGTGTATTTTAGAGACTTCGAGGCATCATCATTGGAAATAACAATGAATGGAACAAGCACTTCTTCAGGTGTGGCACCCCCATGAACCTCGCGAGTTGGCTTGGTGCCAAGCGACTGATGTCTGAGAGCTACTTTATATTTCTTATGGTCGCGTTCATTTTCGTGAACCACGAAATCGGTGTCGCTGACCATCGTACAATCATCTGCAAGTGGTACATATCGGCCTTCATGCTTTGTTTTAGAATCAATCTTCAGTGAGTTGCACTTGCGGGACATGGAACTAAGTCCATGATCCGAAACGATAGCGATAGTGTGTTTACCGACTTTATTATCGTCAAGAATTTTGTGGATAACTGTTTTAACAGTTTCCAGTTCTGCAATTAGGGTCGTATATTTTTGATAGCAGCCTTCGTGTGCCAGTTCGTCGAGCGCATTGAGTTTAAAGATGAGATGGTCATCAACGTCAAACGAGTTAAGATGCGTGTTCGATGGAATGGTTGTGCGAGCGATTTGCGAAAGTACGGTTTCATAACTGCTCTGTGAGTTTTCAAGCAGATAGTGAATGAACGGAATAAATTCTGCGCCGAGGCCGTCCACCCAATAGATTTTGTCTATGGGGTAAACTTGGCCATTTTGAATTTCATTCAGCAAATCGTGACTATCCTGGAACGAGTAGTACCAATTATAAAAAGATTCGGCACTCATGTTGCGTTCCTCCACAATTTCCTTGAGTTCTTCAGTATAATTATCAACCATCTTTGCCCTGCGGAATCGCTCTAGATAATCAGCTGCCCACGAGGCTATAACTTTGGTCGCAACAGATTCATAAGCAGTAAGATACCCGGCGAGGTCGGGATAAAATTCTTTAAGGCACGAAAAACCGAAGTCTTTCTCAGCCCTAAGAACATACCAGCCGAGAAACAAGATTTTCTCAAAGTCAAAGGTGGCAGTACAAAGTCGTTTTGCTTGAGAAAGGTTATCGTCCTTTTGAGCTATTTCAATGATATGATTCTTGACCCATGACTGGTGTTCCTCAGGAACAAGTGTGCGGAACAATTCGCGCTGAGATTGCATAATATATTTGCGGCTGTCAAAGTTTTGAAGACGTTCCGCATTAGTCATATAGAATATCCGCTCGGTGAGATTGACAAATAATGTGTTGGCAATCTTAAAGTCGTCGATCTCATGAAGGATATCGCGCATATAACCCGACAGTTCATCCCCTTTGTAAGCAAGTACGTAAGCTTTAAGAAGCCAACGCTCATAAGCTAGTGTTTCATCTTTTGCCCAAAGCAAAAGAATATCGTTTGCAGTTATCGTTTTTCGATTAAATAGGTCTTCAACATAGCTCGGAAAGTCGAACAACTGAACGGCGTTCTTGCCGATGTTTTGAAGCATTGCGTCCCAATATTCCAATTCTGATTCCTTATATTCTATGGGTAATGATATTTCAAGGAAGTCTGTTATGAACTTATGCGAGTTATCTACAGGCTGGAATGTGAATATTGAATCCGGCTTGGCATTCGGCCAGCGATTTAGAATTGGTGATGCGCCACACAAGATTTTATCTTTAGGTGCCTGCTTCTTCCAGAAACTAAGCCAATCACGCATGGTAGGCAATGAGCAAATATTAAGCTTGTCAGGAATGGTGTAGTTTTTGAATCTTGAGACGTATACCATTACCTTATCGTCCTTAGGCGTATAATACTGCCATATGGGGGCGCTCTCTTCAATGCGTCCAAAGGATTTGAGGAAATCTGTAAATCGATTATGCAGCCCGATGATGGGAATATAAATTCGCTTTTGAGGATGTGCAATATCTTCAGATAAGATAATATCATTAAAGAAACCCTTGAACTCGTCCTCTTTGAAAAATCGAGCAAGTTCAGAGAAGGGTGTTACGATGCTAGAAACCTTCAAGTTCCGTACGGCATCGCTCAGAGTGTCAATGTCAATAGTTTTGTCCGAGCCTAACGCAAGCTTTTCAAGATCGAACTTTTCCACGCCAAGTTCCAAAACAAGAAACTTGGTTAGTTCTCGAAATGCATCAAAGTTATTCAACATGATGAAGCGTACACAATATCGTTGTGCTAGCACATCATGTGACTTTATGTCAACGCTAATGGCCTCCTTAAGGTCATCAAGCGAGTAAAATACTATTACTTTGTCGGTTGCATCCATTTTTATAGTCGGTTGAAAAAATCTGCGGTTTCAGGATACTGTTCCAGTAGATTAAGTATGGCCATTTGCCACATGGTGTTTGGCATATTTGTGGTCTTGATTTTCTCTTTGGCCTGCTTAACGATGTCCGTTTTAGAGGTCTTGTTTTCATTGCTAGAGTCTCCATCATTACCACTATTGTTGCTGTTTTCACCATTGCCGCTACCATCATCGCCTTTCTGTCCGCCATTACCAGAGGTTTTACGGATATAGAACTGGTAGATGGCTTTCTCAACATCGGACTCTTTGCGAAATGCAATTTCACTGGGGAGTTGCGAGAGTTTTTCAAGCATCTCGTTCCACCATGCTTTCTCGATTTTGACACCTTCTATGCTATCAACGAAATTTATGAATCCTTTTTCGTAATTGTCAACATTTGTGATAAGTATTAGAAGCTCCACATGATTGTTTTTGATGTCACGATAAATCGCTTTGATTTTTTCGACTGGAGTAGCTTCCTGGGCAAAGATTGCAATAAGAGATTGTATCGCATTTCTCAAATCTTCTGACAAACCGGGAATATGGATAAGAGTCCATAGCGGTTGTTTTGCATATAGTTTGCAGAATTCTTGAATGTACCATTTTGCATTGTCAAGACTTTTAACATCATCTAGTTTTGCCTTAATTGTGTGGCCAAGGTCGAAAGTGTCATAAAGCAACTTAGTAAGGTCACTTTCTTCCTTCGATCCAAAACGAAGAAACATCTTTGGGTTTGAATCAGATTTACCGTCCTTCCACATCTTGAATAAGTCGGTTACCATGGTACACAGTGCCTCATCAGAAATGGGCTGCGAGATAGTGGTTTGAAACAACTCAGATTTATATTTGCGGAGAGCGTATGCTATAGCTGCACAATTCAGCATGGAAGTGAACATACCATAGGGCGGTTTTATGAACGAAGCGAGCACTACAGGCAAACTAAATTTATCAGCATATTCCTTGCGTGCTTTTTCCATGCATTTTTCTACATGATGACAGATTTCTACCAGCCATGAATGCCCGTTAAGAGCATTTTCCGAAAGCATCCCATCGGCTTTGATAAGTGTATTTCCGTTTTCCTCAAAGAGATATTTTAGTGGCGAAGCATTGCTGCCGTGCGATGTTAGTTGGTCACGGTTTTGCGCCTGTAGTATTTGTTGGATAACTTTCGGACAGTTACCGTCTTTGTAAAATGTCATGGGAGGCACTACACCCTTTGGAAAACGCATTGTCTCAAATCCCATGTTATAAATCTTAGCACAGAGCTTATTGTTAAGGAGGTCAGGAAGTTGGTCAATAGTGCCTTCACGATAAGATTCGCCATTGAAATAGACATTATAAGTGTTGTGCCGAAGTTGTGTAATCCACTTTGAAACAAAAGCATGAGCTGCTTTCTCAAACTCCTTAGCCTCAGATTCATTGAAATGACTACGAGCAACTTTAGATGTAGCCACAGCATCAATGAATTTATTATATGCTTGTGTTGAGAATGTTTCTTCAGCAAGCACAATAACCAGATTTTCAAATTCCCTTGAGAAATTGTTGAGCAGAGTCGATTTTATTTCACGGTTTTTTTCATCAAGGGCAAGGAAGAACGCGACATGTATATAGTTGGGCTTGTCAGATGTGAACTTATTCAGCCTACTGCGAAGGAGTTGCTCGCTATCCTCGCATGAGAAGAATTGAACGGCCGTTTCTCGCTTAACAAAGACGCCTATTTGGAACAACCCGCCGAGGCCCTCTTTACTGTCAGTGTCATAATCAAGAACAGAAATAGATGTCTTATAGGTCGATTGTTCGTCCTGTCGGCGTTTGTTCATCTCATTCTGATTGTAGGAAGTGCCGCGGATTTTGAACTCACCAAAGATGTCGCGGACTACAATTTTGTTCTCGTCGAGGTAGTTCAAGATGTCTATGACTTTACTGTGAGCACGATCGCCAGCAAACATGTAACTGAGTACGTTGTCGTTTGGGGTCATCAGCTCAATTGACTGCTTGAACTTGGGAGATAGTGCGTTGAGTAACAAAATCGCTTTAAAGACTCGCAAATGGTCTTCACCTTGAGCACGCACTTTGTCTTCAAACGAGTTGAACAGACCTGTGAACGTTACGCTAGCGGGATCCGCATCAAATGTGGGATAAAAAAAGTCCCACAGAGTGTCAGCCGTCATCAACATATCCATATCGTAACAGTTCTCGTTATTGAGGAATGCCTCGAAGCCGGAGTCGCCATCGTGCATAAACTTAATGACGCTTCGATTTGAAGAACCTATGAAGTTCGACACTTCCGAGCATAGGAAGGCTGTATACGGATGCATTGGGAGGAGTTCCTTGATATGTCCTACCTGTTCGGCATTACCATGTGTCAGGAAGTCAAGCACTTCTTCGATTTTTGGAAGTACAATGTTTTTGAATGCCTTAAACTGCTCATTCGATTCGATATCTGGAATGGTAAAGCTGTGACGCATAATCAAATATGTGCTCAGGCTATCCATCTTATAATCAATTTCGTCGAATCGATCACTCATCTTCGTGATGTCCTTCGCCTTGTTGTCGGTGCTTTGAGATTCTACGCGGTGAGAGATAAGGAACAGGAATACGTTGTGATGCTGTGATTTTTCTGCGATATTTTGGAGAAGGTTGATTCGGTCACTTTTTAATGTATCCATCACAGATGTGAACTCATCCCAAAAAATGATGAGCCCGTTAGCAATACCGCGCTTCTCTATTTCCTGTTCAACTTCAGAGAGCCATTCTGCAATTGCAGTTTGCTCAAAAACAGAGCCAATGGTTTCACGGATGGAATTTTCAATGGTAATATACATTCCTGGATTGTAGTTCCTAAGGAATGTAATGGCTTCATCAGCGGTATTAATGTTGTCGACAAGGTCTTTTGCGTTGGGGATGACTTCTTCCTCAAAAATGCGTCGATGCCCCTCAATCCAGTTTATGGCGGCTGTGAAATCAGAATTAACTACGAAGTCTGGCTCAACAGCCTTAACAGCTTTTGACACCTCGCGCTGTAGCGACAGTGTGAAGCGTGGAATGTCATATGCTTGTTGAACGCCTTTAAGCGTTACGGCAAAGTAACGTTTGTTTTGACGAAGGTTTCTTACTTGGGATTTAAGCGCCGGATCATTGATATTTTCTATATATGTCTTGATTGAATCATAGTCATCACAAAGCAGGTGCTTGACTACTGCACTTGCGTGACTTTTACCGGTGCCGAAAGTACCGCGTACCCAGATGCTTCTTCTTTTACTTATTTCGCTGCTGGTAATTGCGGTGAGCGAGCGTTGTAGCATCTCATTGAATTGAGCCGTTGGAATGAATGATTGCCACGAAGAAGGCCCTTCTTCCAATATGTCATATACGGGAAGGAAGTCCTGCAAGTGGATAAAGTCAGAATATTTTGTTGCCATAGTAACCTAAAGTCGATTATTTCAGCATGAATTTGATGATGTCTTCCGAAGTGAAATCTTCGCGGAGAATGATATTATCGAGTCCCATCTTCAACTCCGCACGAAGCACCTGATTCTGTTCCTGTTCAAGTGAGCGTAGGATTGCCTCGAAGTCTTCACGCTCGATACCGAACTGACGGACAACACCTTCCGTCTGGGCCGGATTATAGAATTCAGAAACAGTCAACGAGTAACATTCTTTTTTCTCGGCATAGCGATAGAGGGAATATGCAACGGTCGCTAAGGCGAGGTCATTGTTTGTGATACGGCGTACAGATGTCTTATTCCCTGCTTTTATAACCTTTCCCACGCCAAGGACTACGCCAAGAGGACTTTCTTTGAAAGTGTTAAGAAGTGATTTAAGAGCGTTGTCTCTGGTGCTATCAGGTATAAATGAGAAGGACTTGGCCATCAGTGCCGAAAGAGCTTCTCTGGAGTAGTCATACTCATAGTCCACTTGAGAACTGTACCATGAACAAAGTTCATTATCATTACACAAGTTGACCCATACAATTTGCCAAAAAAAACTAGGATCCTGATGATAAGCACCAGAAATAGCTACAGAGAGATAAGTAGGTTTTTTGTCTTTAGCAGATATGAGACCTGCACTCATCATCCAATTAGAAAAAATCGGGAGTTGTTTCTTCTCGTTCAGAATTTCTTTCGCTTCCTTGTTTAGGAAAGTGTCCGGGCTTTTATAGTAGGCCTGAACCCATCTATTTCTAAAGCCAAAAGTATTGAACTTTTTGATTGAGTATATATTCATGTCGTTTTTTGATTTAGCAATGTTACTTGTTTGCTTTATTGAGTTAGCCACTATGCATCCATTGTCTTTAAATGTTAGACATTTATGACAATGAATACATTTAGATGCATCAACGGAAACGCACGGCACTACAGATAGTGCCCCCGATGGACATTCTACTTCGCATACTTCACAATGGACACAATAAGCAGTTTTGTTTATGACTCTTTTTAAAAGACTCACAAACACAATATCTTGTCCACAGTTTTTCACTAATATTTGAAGCTTGTTATCTATAAGCTCTACAGAGAATGCATATACTTTATCTCTAAATTTAAGGGATATCTCATATAGGCTTTTTGAAAGTTCTTTGATTGAAGATTTCCCAAGAACCTTTATCCATTGGAAGAAGTCTTCCTTAGAGTTTGTTATAATCGCAAATAAATCATTATCTGTTATTTGATATTCTATGACAGTTGAAGATGTATGCCGATTACCTCCTGCACGAACCTTCCATTTACGCTCTTTGAGATAAGTATCAATGCCTTTAATACCTGCTTTTTTAGCATTTTCTCTTAGTTTTTCAATAAATGGTTTAGCCGTTTGTGGAAAGAATTTGTGATCAAGACAATCACCCAGTTCAGAACTCAGAGGGCATATAACGCACCCAACTCTATTAAGTCCTTTCCGATATGCTTTATTGATTGGAAGATTATGGGTAAGAATATAAAGCCAAACTTCAGTAACAGACCAATCGAAAATCGGCCTAACATTCACAACATTACTATGTTTAACACCTTTACCAATTCTCGCATATGTTGCTCGAGTAGAACTTTCTTCAGCTCGAACACCTTCGAAGGCAATAACATTAGGTTGTCTACCTTTACCACTTATTTCCTTTAATAAGCGATAAAGGGGAGCAGTTTTCATTACCGCACAACACCAGCGGTGAATTTTGCTTGGAGTATCAAGTTCATCCCAATAATAAAGAACCGGTTGATGATTTTTTGCGGTAAGGAACTGTAAAGACGGATATACGGCTTGGTATTTATCTCGTATCTCATCATACAAGCTTAACGATGTTGGGAGTTCATAACCTGTGTCCGAATAGATAACATAGTATCTATCCGGCGGTATAACCCTTGAAACTAGGTCTAAAACAACTTGTGAGTCTTTACCTCCGGAAAAGGAAACAATAACAGACTCTATTTTACTGTTATAGATTTTTCTTTTACCCTGCTTCTCTACTTCATCTTCAGGCATAATATCAAAGGATCCGCAGTCTTCTAGAACAATAGTATGCCTCTGATGACTCTTTTCGTTAAGCTTAATAGTTAACTGTTCATATTCAATATTAGGATTAGATTTCTTTTTTGTGACATGAGAGTCAAAGACCTGATCAATAAATTCCATTGCCTCATGTTCGATTAAGAATAGACTATCTTCATTAACTTCAGATAGCAGTGTCAGGTTCGTTGGTTCCAACGCAATATTTGCAACAATGGAATTCACCTTGGGCGAATCAAATAAATTTCCACCAATCGTTTCCAGTACAAATTCACCTTTGTAGAAATAGCGACGGTCACAAGCCCATAAAAGTGGTTCCTCACAATGAGGATACTTCCAGCCTATCCGGTTAAGTCCAAGAAAGTCAAGTTCTTCCCAAAATACAGGACGTGGACAAACATTTAGAGCCTCGCCAGACGGTGGCGCCATCGTCAGTCGAACGCCATTGTTTTCTTTATCCCATATAACCTTAAACATATGTCAATTACTTTGTTGGGCATAATAATTCTCTCACATCCACATCTAGAAAGTGGGCTATTTCTTGGAGTTGTGTAACCGATGGCTGAATTTTATTATTACACCAACGCGACACCGTGGTTTCATTCTTGCCAATAGCTACGCAAAGTTGCTTGGCCGAGACTTGTTTTTCTGCCAAAACAGCTTTAATCCTGTTTACAGGTATTGGTTTGTTTTCTGTTTTCATTATATTACAACTTCTTATAATGATTTGCAAAATTATCTCAAATATCTGAAAGAGCCAAAGAATAGCCTAAAAAACAGGAAAGGCAAATTCGAATTCTTTATATTGAACTTTCAATACGGCATATTTTGCTTTGACAAAATATCTGTAAACCTTCAAAGAAAAACATCTGTCTATAACAGCCATATCCATATAATACAGACACAGTCTTTATTATTTTTCTGATAGACAAATCCCATTATTGAACCATTAATATGTATCACCTCATTTATGAAATTTCATAAAACTCCCATAGGCTGATAGGTATGTTTCTCCTGTTCTTGCTTTTTGCTCCAGTCTTGCGACTTGCTTCATGGCATAAGAGCGAAAGAGTAATCGTACCTTTTGTGGAACAGAGGAAGCTCGGAAGTATAGTTTTATAGAAAGTCCTTTCATTGTTCTATGTTCTATCCTCGTTTCTTTCCATATATTGAGTTCCTATTTTTGTCCTTATCCTTGTTTTTATCTCTCCACGGCAATTCGGATGTTGATTCTCCACCCGTGCCGACATGAGCTTGTGCCGGACCACCGGAAGCAAGCATAAATGCCGCTCCAAGCAACTGTGCCTGTGCTTCGTTCACCTGTTCCTGCGGCTCGAAAACGGCATTGACAAATTCCTCGTCCGTAATCTGACCGTTGAAATGCTTTTGAGCCACATCATAGTCTATCTGGAATTTGGTGTCCTCAAAGAGTTCCTCTCCGACCCGTGTCCAGATATGAAGCGACGGATTCCGGTAGTTGGATACATTGATGCGCACAAGTTCGGCACCGGATGAGAGGCTGTAACGCTGAGGGTTTGCCTTGCGGTCAAGTTGGTCTATCTGCTTCCTCTGCCTGTCTATGACGGCATCCTTCTCCTTGGAGTGCTGCTCGGCGGCTTCCGCCCTGCGGATGGCTGCGTCTATCTCCGCTTGATAGCCGTTCCGCAGCTTCTCGATTCCTGATTTGTGCCGTTCCTGCAACCGTGCCTTTTCTGCCTGAAGAGCCTTAATCTGTTTATTGAGTTCGGCAATCAGCCTGTCCTTGTCAGCCAGTTCCTTCTTTGCCTTGGCAAGGTCTCCCTTACCGAACCATGCAAGAATGGTGTTCCTGCCCTCCTGCGCTTTCTCCACATCGGCCTGCAGCTTGGTTATATCCTCTTCATATTGGATTACCTGCTGCCTGTAATATTCCGAGTTCGCCTGATGCTTGGCGGTGGAGCCGACAATCCCACGCTGCAACCCGAACGGCTTCATGGCCGCTGCGTAACTGTTCTGGTATTCATGAAGCTTGGTGCGCCGCATCACATCATCCGCTGACAAACGGGGACCGGATTTCGTCTCATATTTCTTCTCGCCCTCCCGCTTCCTGCGGATACGCTCCCCGGTTACAATGGGAACGACGGTGGCGTGCAGGTGGGGAGTCTTCTCGTCCATGTGTAGTACGCACGATACAAGGTTCTCTTCGCCGAAGGTGTCCTTTAGCCATTTGAGATTGGCATCGATCCAACTGTTCAGCCTACCGTCATTGGCAATCTTCATCATCTGCTCATGTGTCCCTGTCAGGATGATACGGATGGCTTTTGTCTGGTTCTTGCCGACCTTGCGGCGCAGCCCGGCCGTGTCGATACGGCGCTGTACCGCCTCGGTACGGTTGGACACTCCTTCAGGGAACCTGACCAGCTCACGGTTGAGACATGTCCGGCTGACATCGGCATTGACCGGTATATAAATCTTTCCCTTGGCATCCTTCCTTTCTATATGGCATGACATTCCACTGTCATTACCGCTGCCACGCTGCAGGTGGCAGACAGCGTATTGTGTATTGCTCATATCTGTTCGTTTTATGGTTGTCATTTCTGTTGTAAAATCCCGTTTTATTGCCGGAGGCATATACTGGAATCCGAAGGGGTGCCCCTCGGCTTATGGGCTTTTTGACTGCCGGACGCGGAGCGGAGGCGGTGAAAATGCCCTAATAAGCTACGGGATTTTACAACCCCTTTCCCTTGGGACAGCAAGCTGTCCGATGCCTTTCCGTCATTCCGCTCTCCCTGCATCCACCAGTTCGAGCCCGAAAGCGTCGATGAGGGACCGCAATACGGGATGGCGTTCTATCATCTGTTGAAGGATCATCTGCGGCGTGTCCTCCATCAGCAGGAAGTCGGCGATGTCCAATCCGGCTTCACGCTGCGCACCGGTCGCAATCCTCTCCAGCATGTCGGAGCAGGTGGCACGCCTGCAAAAGGATTCCATCATCGGCAGCCGTTGCCTCCATTCTTCCGTCGCCTTGAGGTCGGGGAAGAGGACAACCTCCCGGCCGCCCAATACCTGCATGGTCTCGCTGTTGAAGCACCCGTGCATCCCTCCGGTGGCAAGCCAGATGAAGTCCGGGATGAAAAGGGCGGTAACCAGCGCCGTCTTTTCGCTCTCGACAACGGCTACGGGCTTGGCGGACATGGTGGCGGAGGTGTCCGACAGCAGATGCTCTCCGAACAGGCACTGCTTCATCCTGAAGTCCGGTAGCTTCCTTACTGAATGTACCCAGCTTACCTGATTGAAAGGTTCCTTGATCCGGTGTCCCGTTTCAACGTCATAGCCCATGATCTTGCCCGCACGCACATTGCCGTTACGGTCTATCTGCCAGAATACGGCCGCCCCGTTCCACATCCTTGACGTGCCGACCCTGTAGAGGCGGAACAGCCTGTCCGTATCCTCTTTGCCGGCCACTTTGGTGAAGTAACGGTATAAGGGATTGATGTCGTACCTGCGCATGGACTGCTCCACCCAATCAGAGGGAAGAAAGGAAATCTGTGGCTCCTGTTCGGGCTGTGGCTTTTCCAACGCTTTTGCAACTATCGGTGTGCTGCCGTTCCTTTCCTGCTCATTCAATTTTTCTTTGACAGTCGGATTGTCCCGGAAGTATTCCTTCGGGGTATAGTGGTAGCCGCAACTGTTGATATGGTCGCAGATGCCCACGTTGTCAGGGAAGGAAATCTCTCCCGCCTCGTCGATATAACGGGTAAAGCAGGACTTCCTGCCGCACTCCGGACAGACGGTCTTGCTGCCCGGCCTGTATTTCTGAAGATGGAATCTGTATCCGTTCATGATGCTCTCTTTTGTGGATTCCTGCAAATAAAAACCGCCATTTGCAGTCTGCAGTTCTTGCAGTCTTGCAGGAATTTTACCTTTCCGGTACTCCGAGACTGCAAAACTGCAAAGACTGCAGGCTGCAACAAGGGGTCATCCGTTGCAGTTTCGGGTTGGCGGTTCATTATCGTTTTCATTAGATTTACCAGATTTATCATATCTGATTTTCTCATAATGCCCGGCCTTGGCCTTACGCAGTAGCCTGCTCCGGCACAACTCCTTGAGGTAGTTCATCACCGTGCGCTCGCTGACATTCTGCTGTTCCCTGCCTGTGGTGATAGCCGTTTTCGTGTCGAACGTGTCCGGCAGCAGCGAGAGCAGCACCTTGGGCGGATCCTCGCACATGTCTTCCGCCACGAACGAGCGGATGCGGCGGTACGAGTCCTCGAAATAACCGTTCAGTCGGATGGCGGCTTTGACGGAAGCCAGATCCACAAACTGCAGATGGCTCTCGCCGGAAGCATACCGCAGCACCTGCATGAGCAGGGCCAGCCGTGCCACCTGCGCCGGATGCTTCATCTCACGGCTGTCCACCTCGGCATCGTCCTCTATCCGGTTGATGCGTTCCACTTTCCTGTTCCACCATGAGAAGAAATACTCTTTTGCCTCCCTGTCCATGGACAGCACATGGGGCGCCTCTCCCGTATCATAGTCAAGGGCAAGAACCTTGAAAAGTATCTGCTCCCAGCGTGCCGCTGCCAGAGATGCCCTGTCCTCCCCGCCATCATCCCAATCAGTCCATTTTGACACTTCACGGGATTTGGGCAGCACGAACAGGATACGGTCGAGCAGTCCGTTCTCCTCGAAGCCTTTCGTGAGCAGTTCGTGTACACGCTTGGTCTGCGTGGTTCCGACGATATTGATGCATGGCTGTTCTATATGTACGGGTACAGTGTTGCCGACCCTTGTCACATCCAGAGCACCGCCGCTCCATGCCGTGAGCAGCTGCTCTATGAGCTGTCCGTTGGTATAGCGGTTGGCAGAGTTGAACATCCCCATGATCTCGTCCACGAGGATGACCACGCTACGGGGATTGTTGTTGTGCGTCAGCAGGAGCGATTCGGGGGTGAAGTCGGACACGACGGTACGCCGCAGTACGGGCTTCTTCCCGTTTTCCCCGGCAGCTTTCCATGCCTCCAGTTCCGACTCATACGCCCTGAACAGGGCATAGTCGTGCTTCCGTATGGGACGGTATGCCGCCTCCAGCGGCGGTGTCTTGCCCAGTCCCGGCCTGCCCACGAGGATGATGTAGAGGGCGGCATTGCTCTGCCATTCGCCTTTGATGCGGATACGGTAGGTGCCGCCCAATGCCGCAGATACAGCCGAAATCATGGCAGTCGCTATGAACTCTGTCTTGTAGTTCTCGTACCGGGCCATGTCAAGGATGACGGATTGAACCGTCTGCGGGAACACTTCCAGAGGGAAGCCGGTGTCTTCGGTATGTTCCGCCTCCATGCGGATCATGTTGCACAGTTCAAGTCGGGTGTGTGTCATGTCAGCCATTTCTCTTCTTGCAATAGGATGTCACACTCTCGGATTTCCCTCCCGTCTGCACACGCCGGACATCCGACCTGGCATACATGTTCTTGTTGCCCACCTTGACAGGCACAAGGTAGCCCCGCTTTGCCCACAGGTTGAGTGTGCCCTCGCACACGCTCAACAACTCACGGACCTGTTTCGTATTGAGCCATGTCTCTTCCGCCTCACGCTTCATGGCGGCATCCCGTTCCTCCTGCTGCGCCATGATGGTGCGCTGCACGATGGACTCGGCAAACATCTTAAGGTCGGCGGGCGTGACTTCCAGTTTCACGTTCGCGCCCTGTTCGACCAGACTTTCTATGGTGATCATAAATATCAGTTTTGAAGTTTGTGAAGACCATCTTCAAAAGTTCCCTGATGCCCCGCTTCCGATGGCTTATAAAAGAGAAGCACCGCCGACCTTAGGGAAAAGGTTGACGGTGCAAAAGTATATGGGAATTGAAACGGATTGATATATAAGGCCTTGTCTTAAATTGTCATGACAATTCAAGTCTGCATGACCATGTAAAACGGCTCATTTTGCCTTATCCGGCGGCCGTTTCCGCTTCATCATCAGAGATGATTTTCTTGATTTCTGCCGCCAGTGTCCGGAACAGTTCCCGGTTCTCGTCGCTTTCGATGAGCGGGGCGGACTGGTCCCTGCCGTCTTTGATTACGTGCTTTGCCGTCTTCAGGAAGCCGACCGCCTGCCGTATGGCGCTCTCGCTTTTCAACGAGGGCAGGTCGGGGAATTGCAGTGCCATCCCCACGCTGTACTCCTTGGCGGCGTGCATGCCTGCAACTAGCCCCAGCTCTTTCAGCACATAGAACGGCAGTGCCTGGTGGACCGCGCTCGTGTTTATGGAGACGAAACGGCGGATGCATTGCAGGACTTCCTCCCTGTTCCCGCACTTGAGATAATCCGCAAGCGGCCGCTCCTCTATCTTCTTCTTTCCGGCCGTCCGCTGCGCCTGCGGCACCGTACCGCTGCCGGAGTCCGTTGCTGTCGGACTGCCTTCGGTATCACCGCCTCCCATCCCGTCCTTTAAGGACTGCAAAGCCCATTCGCCGATACCGCCTTTCTCGATGGCACCTTTCATGGCGAAGTGGCTGTCCCAGTCTTCCTGCGTGCGGAAGCCGTTCTTTATGGACACCTCGATAATCTGCCTGACGACAATGGAGCAACCCATCCTTTCGGCGTTCCCTGCCTTGGGATGTTCCGCCTGCCTGCTGACCATGTCCACCATCGCCTCGAAACTTTTGCCGTAGTACAGCCAGCTCAGCACGAGAGGGGCGGACAGGGTTACGCAGCGTTTTCTCAGACTCTGTCTGAAAATGTATTTCATCCTGCCCCATAAGGAGGACGGAGGAGCCGCATCCTCTTCCCTCTGTTTCCTGTAAAGTTCCACGATCTGCCCCGGCACTGCGTTCTCCTTGAAATGAAGGCCTATGTTCTCGAATCCGTCCGTGCTGTCGTCACACCATGATATCTGCCATTCCTTTTTGATGCCGGGCAGCTGCTTGAATATGGCCCGGCATACGGCAAGGTACTGCACCTCGTTCCCGTCCGCCATCATTTTAGCGAAGCGGCGGTATTCCTCCCTGTGCGCGTCCTTCCACTGGAGAATGTCCGCCTTGAACTGTTCGTATGTCTGTTTCTGCCCGTCCATATTCGTAGGATTTTTGGGGTATAAGATAATAAAAGAGGAATATGACAATCAGTCTAAAAGGCTCACCAGCTCCTTCTTCATCTCGTCGTCAATCTTGCGGTACCGTGCGAAGGCCCGGCTCCCTTCCGAATGTCCCGACATGGAGGCTATCAGGTTCGGGTCCTTGACCTGTCGGTACAGGTTGCCGATGAATGTCTTGCGTGCGGTATGTGTGGTCGCCACCTCGTATAAGGGTTTTGCCACGTCCTCCCTTGTCTTCGGGTCGAGGACTATGACCGTACGGTCGATGCCCACATACTTGAGTATCTCCTTTATCTTCTTGTTGTAGCCGAAGTGCGAGAACCGGGGGAGCAGGGCGCTCTCCAGATCCTTGTAGCGTTCCAGTATGTCCCGTGCTTTTTGGTTGAGCGGCACGCGCACTGTATTGGCATGTTCCATCTTCGTCTTCTGCGGGATGTACTCCACGAAGCCGTCCACGATGTTCGCCTTGGTCAGCCTGTTCAGGTCGCTGACACGGCACCCTATCAGGCACTGGAACATGAAGATGTCACGATAGACCGGATA
>ULVR01000423.1_pt1 | contig 20732 bp, 20 predicted proteins | sample 1959601 | NCBI WGS metagenome assembly ULVR01 (sample SAMEA4835791, study PRJEB28245) | human gut metagenome | biome: gut microbiome; material: fecal sample | place: Denmark | collected 2008
GCGCATGGTACCCCCTCGGAACGTCCGGCACAAGTTGGAAAACCACAATGTCCGCAGTTCAAGCCTTGTGCCTGCTCGCGCGTACCTATTATAACGACACATTCGGCCTGTAAGACATTTGCAGCATCACGAAGAAAGAACTTCATGCCCAGCTCTTCGGCCATGGCAATCATTTTTTCCGAAAGCTTTTTCAAATCTTCTCCCGTAACCAGCGCAGTTTCAATTACATCTACACCTTTTCCTTTAGCGCCGTACGTGCGGCGGTCATCATTTGTCTCGCCACATTGAGCACATGTTCATGGCGGCAATCCCGTTCGTTTTGTATCATACTTTTTCCTGAATTAATTAGTGATACAAAGATAAAAGTATAAAGTTATCTTTGCAAATCTTTTTTCCTTACCTTTGCAATAAAGACTAAAGTATTTATTTATGCTACAAATAGAGGATGCCAGTATTGCATACGGTGATGAGATATTATTCTCCAAATTCAACCTGCAATTGAAAAGGGGAGAGATTGCCAGCATTTCCGGTTCGTCGGGATGCGGGAAGACATCTCTTCTCAATGCCATACTGGGTTTTACTCCGTTAAAAGAAGGACGTATTACTGTCAATAACATCATATTGGATAAAAACAGCATAGACCTCATTCGCAAACAAATAGCTTGGATTCCACAAGAATTGGCGCTTCCGTTAGAGTGGGTAAGAGACATGATTCAACTACCTTTCGGTCTAAAAGCCAATCGAACCACACCGTTTTCCGAAGCACAATTATTCAACTGCTTTGAGGAATTAGGACTTGAAAGAGAACTATATTATAAGCGTGTAAATGAGATATCCGGCGGACAACGCCAACGTATGATGATAGCCGTAGCTTCCATGATTAACAAACCTTTAATCATCGTAGACGAGCCAACCTCTGCGCTCGACTCGGGCTCTACGGAGAGAGTACTTGCCTTTTTACGGCATCAAACCCGTAAGGGAACCGCTGTGCTGGCTGTGTCACACGACAAAGATTTTACCGGAGGATGTGACCGGCATATAATAATGTAATCAACCTGATAAAAATAAAACCATGAGTTTTGCCGGATTTGTCTTTGATATGATACGCCGTGATAAGGAGAATCGCAATTTACGTCTTCTTCGCCGGGAACGTCTCAATGAACGTTTAGATAAAATGTACAAAGGGCATGGTATGCCACGAAACACAACAGCAGAAGACATGGAAAAGATAACCAGACTTACCCGGCAAAAGGAATATTCCGAGCAGAGGTACACCGTGCGGATGATGTTGATTATTATGGGAATTTGTATTCTTACTGCGTCTGTATTGGTTTTCATATTTACCCGCTAATTCCATAAGAAAAAAAAGGCCTACCGAAATACTAATGAATTTTCCAAGATTTATTAATAAATTCCTGGAAATTTATTAATAAATTCTTCCGTAATTTATTAATAGCACTACCTTTGCATTACAAGCTATCGGAAATATTCATGGGAACTATCGACATATCATACCTCAGCCTGGGCATCGGACTACTTCTACTATTAATACCCTTATTCTATATATGGAAGTTCAAGACAGGTCTACTGCGTGCAACTCTCATCGGTACGGCGCGTATGATTGTGCAGCTTTTCTTCATCGGCGTCTATCTGAGATTCCTTTTTCTGTGGAATAATCCGTGGATTAATTTTCTATGGGTAATCGTCATGATACTCGTAGCTTCGCAAACGGCATTGGTACGCACACAACTGAAACGCAAGATATTACTGATACCTATATCCATAGGCTTTCTGTGTAGTGTGGTATGTGTGGGAATGTATTTCATAGGAATCGTGCTGCGTCTTGAAAATGTGTTCAGTGCCCAGTATTTCATTCCAATTTTCGGTATACTGATGGGGAATATGCTATCCAGCAATGTCATAGCCCTAAATACTTATTATAGCGGATTGAAACGTGAACAGCAACTTTACCGTTATCTGCTTGGCAACGGGGCTACCCGTACCGAAGCGCAAGCACCGTTTATCCGTCAGGCCATTATCAAGGCATTCAGTCCGCTCATCGCCAATATCTCCGTCATGGGCTTGGTCGCATTTCCCGGAACAATGATCGGACAGATATTGGGTGGGAGCAGTCCGAATGTCGCTATCAAATATCAGATGATGATTATGGTTATCACATTTACGGCATCTATGCTTTCGCTGATGATAACCATTTCATTGGCTTCGCGTAAGTCTTTCGACGCTTACGGAAAGCTACAACCTGTCATGATAGAAAAAAAAGTAAAAAGTAAATCGTAGTTCACTACTTTTTCGTATATTTGCAACCAAATTTTCTACTGATAATGAAAATTAAGGAGATAGTAAGCGCCCTTGAACGGTTCGCGCCTCTGCCATTGCAAGACGGATTTGATAATGCCGGCCTGCAAATAGGATTGACAGATGCGGAAGCAACAGGGGCTTTGTTGTGTCTTGACGTTACTGAAGCCGTATTGGATGAAGCGATTGCGTTAGGATATAATCTTGTTATATCGCATCATCCGCTCATTTTTAAAGGTTATAAATCCATTACAGGAAAGGATTATGTGGAACGTTGTATCTTGAAAGCCATCAAGAACGACATTGTCATTTATTCCGCCCACACCAACCTTGATAATGCGCCGGAAGGAGTAAATTTCAAGATTGCCGAGAAAATAGGATTGAAGAATGTACGTGTACTGGAAGCTAAAGAAAACGCTTTGCTGAAGTTGGTCACATTTGTTCCTACAGACCGGGCGGAAGAAGTACGCGCGGCATTGGCATCTGCCGGATGCGGATGTGTAGGCAATTATGATTCGTGCAGCTACAATGTGGAAGGTGAGGGGATGTTCCGTGCCCGTGAAGGCGCCAATCCTTATTGTGGGGAAATCGGTGAACTGCATGTGGAAAAAGAAGTGCGTATCGAAACCATTCTGCCAACTTACCGAAAAGCGGAAGTGATAAAAGCGTTACTTACCGCACATCCATACGAGGAGCCTGCATTTGATTTATATCCGTTGCAAAACTCTTGGCAACAGGCCGGAGCAGGCGTTATCGGCGAATTGGAAACTCCGGAAACCGAGTTGGAATTCTTAAAGCGTATCAAGAAAACCTTTGAAGCAGGTTGCCTGAGACACAACAAACTGACCGGACGCGAGATACAAACCGTTGCTCTATGTGGTGGTGCAGGTGCTTTCCTTATGCCGCTTGCCATACGTAACCATGCAGATGTCTTCATCACCGGCGAGATAAAATATCACGATTATTTCGGTCATGATACAGATATCCTGTTGGCGGAGATAGGGCATTACGAAAGCGAACAATATACAAAAGAAATATTTTATACAATAATCCGGGAGTTGTTTCCTAATGTTGAGGTTCAACAGAGTAAAGTGAATACAAATCCCATAAAATACATGTAATTAAAATGGCTAAAGAAGCAAAAAAAGATCCCCAGGAATTGACAGTGGAACAAAAACTGAAAGCCTTGTTCCAACTACAGACTATGTTGTCTAAAATCGATGAAATCAAGACGTTGAGAGGCGAGCTTCCTTTGGAAGTGCAAGACTTGGAAGATGAAATTGCCGGTTTGAGTACCCGCATCGAAAGAATCCAGTCGGAAGTTGCCGATTTGAAATCCGCTATCGCAACCAAGAGAGTGGAAATCGAAACAGCAAAGGCTTCTGTAGCTAAATATAAAGAGCAACAGGAAAATGTACGCAACAACCGCGAATATGACTTCCTGAGTAAAGAGATAGAGTTCCAAACTTTGGAAATTGAACTTTGCGAAAAGAGAATTAAAGAATTCTCCGCCGATGAAGAAATTAAATCTCAGGAAGCTGCAGACAGTACCGCTGCTTTGGAAGAAAGGCAAAAAGACCTGGACGTAAAGAAGAATGAATTGGACGAAATCATCTCAGAGACCAAGCAGGAAGAAGAAAAACTGAGAGACAAGGCTAAAGAGCTCGAAACTAAAATAGAGCCGCGTTTGCTTCAATCTTTCAAACGTATCCGCAAGAACTCACGTAATGGTCTGGGTATCGTGTACGTACAGCGTGACGCTTGTGGCGGTTGCTTCAACAAAATTCCGCCCCAAAGACAATTGGATATTCGTTCACGCAAGAAAATCATCGTTTGCGAATATTGCGGACGTATTATGATTGACCCTGAACTGGCAGGTATCACTCCCGAAGTGAAAGAAGAACCGGTAAAGGAAAAGCCGACAAGAAGCAGAAAGAAAGCGGCAGACGCTGAATAAATTCCGCAAGAATCGCGATAAACAAATAAAGGTTTAGGTTGTTATCAATCTCATAAAATAACAACCTAAACCTTTTTTTATGAGTATAAAAGCTTGGAGCAGTACATTGCTCGTCCTATGTTTTTCTTTTGCGGCATGGGCACAGAACAGCAGCCGCTACTTGGAAAAACCGCTTCCACTAGGCTGGGGAACCGAAACTGCTCATGCCATCCCCGGAGACGATAATATGTTCGACGGCCAAATACAACCCGTAAATGACAAATGGTGGAAGGCTTTTGATGATCCGATGCTCGATTCACTGATAGCAACGGCATCCACCAAGAACTTTTCAGTTCTTTCAGCCATAGACCGCATGGATATGGCGAAAGCCAATTGGCGAATAGAACGGGGGAGTTTCTTTCCTTCCGTTTCCTTGAATGGTGGATGGGCACGTCAGCAAAGTAGCGGTAACGTAAGTGAAGTGCCACAATCCATAACCGGAGCATACAGTGCCTCGCTCAATGCAAGTTGGGAACTGGATATATTCGGAAATATCCGGCAACGGGTAAAAGCGCAGCGGGAAAATTTTGCCGCCAGCAAAGAAGAATACACCTCTGTTATGATTTCACTGTGCGCACAAATAGCGTCAGCCTACATCGGGCTACGTGAATTACAGCAAGAATTAAATGTCGTCACCCATAACTGCAATACGCAAGCGGCAGTGCTTGAAATTACCCGGGTCCGCTATAAAACAGGATTGGTATCCAAGCTGGATGTGTCTCAAGCCAAGTCTGTATACTACAGCACCAAAGCATCTATTCCTCAACTGGAATCCGGTATTAATCAATATATTACCACTCTGGCCATTTTACTCGGAACTTATCCTCAAGACATTCGCCCCACATTGGAGCAAAACGGTAAACTCCCCGATTATATGGAACCCGTAGGTGTCGGCATTCCGGCCGATTTACTACTTCGCCGCCCGGATATCCGGCAGGCCGAACGGCAAGTCAATGCACAGGCTGCCTTACTTGGAGCTTCTAAAAGCGATTGGCTACCGCAGGTTTTTCTAAAAGGTTCCGTAGGCTACTCTTCTCATGACTTGAAGAATCTTACCAAACGAAACAGCATGACATTTGAGATTGCGCCAAGTCTTAGCTGGACCGTGTTCAGCGGTACAAAACTGGTGAATGCGACCCGGTTGGCACGTGCGCAATTGGATGAATCCATCCATCAGTTTAATCAAACAGTGCTCACAGCCGTGCAGGAAACTGATAATGCCATGAACGGTTACCGTAATTCTATCAAGCAGATTGTTGCCCTGCGCGAAGTATGCAATCAGGGAGAAGAAACTTTAAAACTATCATTAGACCTCTATAAGCAGGGATTGACCCCTTTTCAAAACGTTCTGGACGCCCTCCGCTCATTGCTGACTTATCAAAATCAGCTGACACATGCTCAGGGTAACTCACTGCAAGAGCTTATATCGCTCTACAAAGCATTGGGAGGAGGATATGAAATCACTAATCTCTAAATTTAAACCGAACCATATATGAAAAATCAAATGTACATCGCCCTGCTTGTCCTACCGTTATTGGCAGGATGCGGGAATAAAAAAGAAGCGGCACATACAATGCCTGCTCCGGAAATCAGCGTAGCCCGTCCAAGTGTACAAGACATTACACTTACTAAAAACTACCCCGGCTATCTGACCTCTGAAAAAACGGTAGATTTAGTAGGCAGAGTCAGTGGTACGCTGCAAACCGTAGCCTATACACCCGGTAGCCGGGTACATCAAGGACAAGTGCTTTTCCAAATTGAACCAACTGTTTATCAAGATAATGTGCGACAGGCGGAGGCGGCTCTGAATACGGCACGGGCCAATCTTGAATATGCGCAGAACAATTATGCCCGTATGCAGGAAGCCGCAAAAACGGATGCCGTCAGTCAGATACAGGTATTGCAATCCAAATCGAATGTGGCTACTTCACTGGCAGCCGTAAGTAATGCCGAAGCTGCATTGAATACAGCACGCACCAACTTGGGTTATTGTACGGTACGTGCTCCGTTCGACGGAACAATCAGTCGCAACCTTGCAGATGCGGGAAGTTATATAAACGGCAGTGCGCAACCTGTAACCTTGGCTACCATTTATAAAGACGATCATCTGTATTCCTATTTTAATGTAGCAGATAATCAATGGCTTGCCATGCTGATACAGCAGGGGGAAAGCATTCCCAAACAGGTCAATGTCAGCTTGGGGAAAGACGGCATACTGAATTATCCGGCACAGCTGGATTATCTTTCGCCCAATGTAGACTTGAATACCGGCACACTGAATATTCGTGCCCGACTGGATAATCCCAAAGGTATCTTGAAAAGCGGACTTTATGTCAGCATCACACTACCTTATGGAAAACAGAAAAATGCAATCCTCATACCTGATGCCTCTATCGGTACAGACCAACTGGGTAAATACGTGTATGTAGTCAATGATTCGGACATCGTGCACTACCGTCACATCGAGACAGGACAACTGATAGGGGACAGTCTGCGGCAAATAAAACAAGGAATTTCCCCGCAGGAAAGGTATGTAACGAAAGCCCTGATGAAAGTCAGAAACGGCATGCGGATAAACCCCGTCCAATAATTCACACTGTATATATCACCATTCAAAAAAAACAAGGAATTATGTTTTCAAAATTCTTCATAGACCGTCCTATATTCGCAACTGTACTGGCACTGCTCATTGTCGTGGCGGGATTGGTCACGCTAGGCATTCTGCCCATTGCGCAATACCCGGACATTACACCGCCTACCGTACAGGTGAGTGCTGTTTATCCCGGAGCCAATGCGCAGACGGTGGCTCAAACCGTCGGTATTCCTATCGAGCAGCAAGTCAACGGAGTAGACGGGATGCTTTATATGTCTTCCAACTCATCCTCATCGGGGGCATATTCGCTTACCATTACTTTTGCAGTAGGTACAGATATTGACATGGCTACCGTACAGGTGCAAAACCGAGTCAGTGTGGCGCAATCATCACTGCCTGCCCCTGTAGTGGTACAAGGAGTTACGGTGCAGAAGCAGTCCAGCAATATCGTTATGTTCCTGACAATGAAGTCCGACAACAAAAATTACGACGGTCTTTACCTCAGCAACTATGCCAAACTGAATCTTGTGGATCAATTGACCCGTGTACCCGGTGTGGGTGCAGTCAATGTAATGGGAGCAGGAGACTATTCCATGCGCATCTGGCTCGACCCTGACGCTATGCGTATCCGTAATCTCTCACCGGCAGATGTTTATCAGGCTATTCAGGCGCAGAATGTAGAGGTTAGCGCCGGAAACGTAGGACAGCCTATCGGAAATGACAACAGGAATGCTTATCAATACAGCCTGACTGTAAAAGGGAGGCTGACTTCACCCGAGGAATTCGGTAACATTATCCTTCGTACGGAAAGCGGCGGAAAGATTCTCCGTCTGCGTGATGTAGCCCATATAGACCTGGGCTCGGCATCTTACAGTGTCGTCTCTCAGCTGGACGGAAAACCTACAGCTGCCATCGCCATTTACCAGCAACCGGGAAGCAATTCATTGGACGTATCAAAAGGTGTCAAAACAAAGATGCAAGAGTTATCGCAGAATTTCCCGGCAGGCATACAGTATAATGTAACGCTCGATACAACAGACGTTATTCATGCATCCATTGACGAAGTAATGGTGACTTTCTTTGAAACAACGCTATTGGTAGTGCTTGTAATCTTCCTCTTTCTACAAAACTGGCGGGCTGTCATCATTCCTTGTATCACGATACCTGTTTCACTGATTGGTACGCTGGCAATCATGTCGTTATTCGGTTTCTCTATCAATACATTAACACTATTCGGACTGATATTGGCGGTTGCCATCGTAGTGGATGATGCTATTGTGGTTGTAGAAAACTCCACGCGTCTGTTGGATACCGGGCGATATACGGCACGGCAAGCTGTAACGGAAGCAATGGGAGAAATTACAGGCCCCATCGTGGGGGTGGTTTTAGTATTGCTTGCCGTATTTATCCCTACCACCCTTGTCAGCGGAATATCAGGACAGTTGTACAAACAGTTTGCCTTGACCATTGCAGCCAGTACCGTACTAAGCGGTATCAACTCACTGACTCTGACACCTGCACTCTGCGCATTAATGCTTCAACCCACCAAACCCTCGAAATTTCCTCTGTATAAAGGATTTAACCGTTTATACGACAAGACGCAAGGAGTATATGACAAAGTAGTGGGCTATTTGTTGCAACGGCCTTTTGCCGCAATGGCTTCCTATGCTGTATTTACGATAATCGCTGTATTGCTGTTCGTTAAGTGGCCCTCTACTTTTATACCGGAAGAAGATGACGGATATTTCCTCGCTGTTGTGCAACTTCCACCTGCATCAAGCTTGGAACGCACGCAAGCAGTGGGAAAACAAATCAATGCTTTGCTCGACACTTATCCCGAAGTAAAGAATTATATCGGAATATCCGGCTTTTCCGTTATGGGCGGGGGAGAACAGAGCAATGCAGCCACCTACTTCGTTGTCCTGAAAAACTGGAATGAACGCAAAGGGAAGAAACATACGGCATCGGCCGTCGTTGACCGTTTCAATATGGAAGCCTACGGTATTCAGGAAGCTGAAGTCTTTGCAATGGTTCCGCCCGCCATTCCCGGGCTGGGTGCCACCGGCGGGTTACAACTGCAATTGGAAGACCGTAACAATCTCGGTGCTACCGAAATGCAGCGTGCCGTAGAAAATTTAATGGAGCACTATCGTGAGTATCCGGCCTTGGCATCTGTCAGCAGCCAATATCAAGCAAATGTTCCTCAGTATTTCCTGAATATAGACCGAGACAAAGTACAATTAATGGGCATACAGTTGAACAGCGTTTTCACCGCCTTAGGATATTATATGGGGGAAGCCTACGTTAACGACTATGTACAGTTCGGACGCATTTACCAAGTAAAATTGGGAGCTGGCGACCGTGCCCAACGTGTTATTGACGACGTACTCAAATTAAGTGTATCTAATGCTTCGGGAGAGATGGTCCCTTTCTCTTCTTTCACACAGATAGACGAACAACTGGGTATGGACCAAATCAACCGGTATAATATGTATTCTACCGCATCCATTACCTGCAATGCTTCTCCGGGAAGTAGCTCCGGAGAAGCTATCAAGCAAGCGGAGAGTCTGATAAAGAATCAACTCGGTAATGAATTCGGCTACGAATGGACTTCCGTTGCCTATCAAGAGACACAGGCAGGAACAACTACAACTGTCGTCTTTATCATGGCGTTATTAGTGGCTTTCCTCGTACTCGCCGCACAATACGAAAGCTGGACCAGCCCGGTATCTGCCGTAATGGGGCTTCCGGTAGCATTGCTCGGCGCAATGCTGGGGTGTTATGTAATGGGAACTCCGGTCAGTATCTACACTCAAATCGGTATAATCCTGTTAGTGGCGCTATCCGCCAAGAACGGTATCCTGATTGTAGAATTCGCACGTGATTTCCGTGCACAAGGTAACAGTATCCGTGACGCTGCATTCCAGGCGGGACACATCCGGCTTCGTCCTATTCTGATGACTTCATTGGCATTTGTGCTGGGAGTCATGCCACTTCTGTTTGCCACAGGGGCAGGGGCGGGAAGCCGTGTTGCTCTTGGAGCGGCAGTGGTGTTCGGTATGGCGCTAAATACATTACTTGCAACGGTTTATATTCCCAATTTCTATGAACTGATGCAAAAGCTGCAAGAAAAGTTCGGAAAGAATATAGCCAAATAAAAAAGTCCAGTTTCCTTATTTTGAATTAATTTCATACATTTGCGGATTGAGCAAATGTATGAAATTAATAATATGGGACTTAGATATACTTTAATATATGTGTTGTGTTTCAGCATGAGCATCACTTTGCAAGCACAACAGCAAACATTGGAAAGCAAAATTGGCGATTTCCTTAAAGGAAAGAAAGCCATGGTAGGCGTGGCTGTATTGACAGACCGGAACAAAATCCTGCTGCACAACAACAAGATGAACTATCCGTTGCTAAGCGTATTCAAATTCCACGTAGCACTGGCTGTATTGGACAAGATGAACAAGCAGGGAACTCCATTAGACCATATCGTTCATGTAAAAGCATCTCAGTTGCAGCCAAATACTTACAGTCCGTTACGGCAAAAGTATCCCAATCAAGATCTCGATATCTCATTAGGAGAGCTTTTACGATACAGCATCTCGCTAAGTGATAACAATGCTTGCGACATCCTCATAGAATATGCCGGTGGGATAGGGCATACCCATCAGTATATTAACAAGTTAGGCATCTGCGATTTTAATCTGTCCGAAACGGAAGATTCCATGCACCGGAATCCCTCAAAGACATATCTGAATTGGAGTACTCCCGCTGAAATGGTACGATTACTGGAAATAGCTGACAAAAAGGAACTATTCGATCCCATATACAAAGATTTTTTATGGAATACCATGATAGCAACCAGTACCGGAAGCAATAAACTGAAGGGATTATTGCCTTCCAATGCAATTGTAGGGCATAAGACAGGCTCTTCCGACCGTAATTCGGAAGGTGTGAAAATTGCAGATAATGATGCCGGAGTCGTAATCATGCCTGACGGAAAGAAGTATTATATCGCCGTTTTTGTAATGAATTCACGTGAGACAGACGATGAAAATGCCGCTATTATCGCCCGTATTTCCCGGATGGTATACGATGAATACTTATCTGAAAACTATATCTCCCAAGAGGGAGAGAGATAAGTATAGGGCTGAACCATATTCATCCCGTAACTGAATGCCTTTCAGTCCCGGAGTGAGTATGATTCGCTTGGTGAGTAATTCAAAGGCTTGTGTAGTCAGGAATATCTTGTAAGAAAGTATAGCCATTCCGCTCATAATCCATACGGCAGCAATAATGCCTGATACCATTGCTCACTATCAGATAGTCCACTTTCAATACCATGTTATAGCGGGTAATCTGATCGAAAACCTTTTGGGTGATTTCTACCTCGGGAGCTTTATATTCTATAATCATACGCGCTGTAAGGTCTCGTCTATAAAGAACTGTATCACAACGTTTTTTAGTACCGTTTAACTGTACCTGCACTTCGTTTGCCATAAGCGCCTGCGGATAACCCTTATGTGCCATAAGAAAGTGCACAAAATGCTGTCGTACCCACTCTTCCGGAGTCAAGGCAACATATCGGCGACGGATAATATCAAAAATACTCCTTTTTCCATCCCTTACAACAATCTTGGCATCAAACGCAGGCAGATTCAGTGAGAACATTCTACTTTAATTTCTTGTTTTTACTTTTTTATTGTATTTTTGTGAGTTAAATAATCGCTTCCTAACGACTTTAGGGAACAAATTTAATGAAATCTTATGAAAACAAAAGAAGAAATCGTAGCTAATTGGCTACCCCGTTACACAAAACGTAACCTGGAAGATTTTGGAGAGTATATTCTGTTGACCAACTTCAACAAGTATGTAGAAATTTTCGCCGAAAAATTCAATGTTCCCATTCTTGGTAAGGACGCCAATATGATTTCTGCCAGCGCGGAAGGAATGACTATTATCAACTTCGGAATGGGAAGCCCTAATGCCGCCATTATCATGGATTTATTAAGCGCCATCCAACCCAAAGCCTGTCTGTTTCTGGGCAAATGCGGAGGCATAGACAAGAAAAACAGGATAGGAGATCTTATCCTTCCAATCGCCGCTATCCGCGGTGAAGGTACTTCAAACGACTATTTTCCGCCGGAAGTACCGTCATTGCCGGCATTTATGTTACAGCGTGCCGTTTCTTCCGCCATTCGTGACTATGCCCGTGATTATTGGACAGGTACTGTATACACCACCAACCGTCGCATTTGGGAACATGATGAAGATTTTAAAAAATATCTCAAGAAAACCCGTGCCATGGCAGTTGATATGGAGACGGCAACCTTGTTCAGCTGCGGTTTTGCCAACCATATTCCAACCGGCGCCTTGCTATTAGTATCCGACCAGCCCATGATTCCGGAAGGCGTCAAGACTGATAAAAGCGATAGCATAGTAACTCAAAACTATGTAACAGAGCATGTTGAAATCGGTATCGCATCTCTACGTATGATTATTGATGAAAAGAAAACGGTAAAACATCTGAAATTCGACTGGTAAAACCAAGAAACATGGCAAAGCAAGAAATTACATGTGACGACATCATAAAGGAGTTGAAAACCGGACAATACCGCCCTATCTATTATTTAATGGGAGAAGAACCGTATTACATCGATCTCATTTCAGACTATACAACAGATAATATACTAAACGAAACCGAAAAGGAATTCAACTTAACCGTGGTATACGGCGCAGATGTAGATGTGGCTACAATCATCAATGCTGCCAAACGCTATCCAATGATGTCCGAACACCAGGTAGTAGTAGTGAAGGAAGCACAAAACATACGCAATATGGAGGAACTTTCCTACTATCTTCAAAAGCCCTTGCTATCCACCATATTGGTAATATGCCACAAACATGGTGTATTGGACAGAAGGAAAAAGCTTGCTGCCGAAATAGAGAAGTCCGGTATACTGTTTGAGTCCAAAAAAGTAAAAGATGCCCAACTACCGGCATTCATCACATCTTATATGAAGCGTAAGGGAGTAGATCTTGAACCCAAAGCAACTTCCATGCTTGCTGATTTTGTGGGAACCGACCTCAGCCGCCTTACCGGTGAGCTGGAGAAACTGATTATTACACTTCCAAAAGGTCAGACACGCGTCACCCCCGAACAGATAGAGCATAACATAGGAATCAGTAAGGATTATAATAACTTTGAACTTCGTAGCGCCATTGTAGAAAAGGATGTTTTAAAGGCTAATAGAATAATAAAATATTTTGAAGAAAATCCGAAAACCAATCCAATTCAAATGACTTTATCTTTACTTTTTGGCTTCTTTTCCAATTTAATGTTAGCTTATTATGCTCCTGAAAAGTCTGAGCAGGGCATTGCCGCATTCTTAGGTTTAAAGAGTCCATGGCAGTCTCGTGAATATCTTAATGCCATGCGGAGATATAATGGGGTAAAGACCATGCAAATCATTGGAGAAATACGATATGCAGATGCCAAATCTAAAGGAGTAGGAAACTCTTCATTAAACGACGGAGCTCTCTTGCGGGAGTTGGTCTTTAAAATCTTACATTGATTTCCACATTTGCTTCTCTTTATATAAAAGAAGGAAATATAAAAATAACTCATTTCTATATCATATTGTCACATTTAGGGGGATTTCCCCCTTTTTTTCTATTATCATGATTCCTCAACGGTGTAGAAAAAGAGATAATAAATTGTAATACAATAAAATACGCTAAAAATAAGCCTCTGAGAATCTTTTTTTTCCAACCATTCGGACTTTTATATTGAAAGAAAGCAAAGATTTTATTGTTGTTAAATTACAAAGTAATAGAAGATTAGCCCATTTCTATTTTGTCACCCATTTTCATTTAAGAAAGAGTATGCCCCTCATTAAGTTTAGTAAACTTAATGAGAGAATAGTTGTATGATACAACCATGATATATTACTCATGTAAAAATTAGAATACACAAAGGTATACATTACAACCGTATCATATTACAAACATAAATACAACAATAGAAATATATTTGTAAAAGCACTTATTTACAAACACGATATACATTATTACATTTTTATTGTACAAATGGTTAACCGTATTAAAATTAAAAGCTATAACATTGTAAATCTGAGATATAAAACATTTTATTATATCAATAGATTATAAAGATCGGGGGTATAATTAAAAACATTTGTAATATACACATCTTAGCGGGTATAATATAGGAATATACCATTGTATATCAGCTTAATATATGATTATATTAAAGCTAATATCATAACTATTTTTTATATATTTCAAGTGTTTACAAAAATACAAATGACATAAGTAAACAAATGCAGTACTCTTGTGATTTTATTAATATTACATTTTTAATTTGCTTTTGTGATTTCTATTTTTTACTTTTGTAATCAGATTAAAAAGAGATACAATTGTAATAATATCTACGCTATGAGTATAAAGGACAGATTCAAGATGATAATGGACCGGGAACAATTAACTGCGGGAGCATTTGCAGAAAGCATAGATGTAGCTCAAGCCACTATCTCCCATATTTTAAGTTCCCGCAATAATCCAAGTACGGAAGTCATTTTAAAACTGCACAAGCGATATAATGACATCAATCTTGAATGGCTGCTGACAGGGAAAGGAAATATGAGCAATAACTCCCCATCTACTGAGGGTGGCGGATTTGACTATCCTTTATTCGCTGACAATCCGGAAAACCTGTCCAATGAGACGAGTGCATCGGAAAATCGCAAGGAAATCGCATTAGAAACAGTACAAAAATCACCTAAAGAGGTTGTAAAACAAGAGATTATCTATAAAGAAAGACCACCCAGAAAAATAACTGAAATAAGAATTTTCTTTGATGATAATACTTATGAGACATTCAAATCGGAAAATTAAGGGGCAACTACGGCTATTTGCACAAATTCCCGTATCTTTGCAGCCAAAAGATAATTCTTCTATATAGATAATATGAAAAAATATATTTTAGATCTGACAGTGACTGAGAACGTCCGGCTGCATACCAACTATGCGCTGTTGAAATTGACTTCCTCGTCCCTGCTCCCGGAAATGCTTCCGGGACAATTTGCAGAGATTCGCGTAGATGGTTCACCCAGTACTTTCTTGCGACGTCCTATCTCTATTAATTATGTAGATAAACAACGGAACGAGGTATGGTTTCTAATTCAACTTGTAGGAGATGGAACCAGACGCTTAGGTGAAGCAAAACCAGGAGATGTAATCAATGTAGTGCTTCCATTAGGAAATAGCTTCACAATGCCTGAAAAGCCCTCAGATAAGCTCTTATTAGTAGGCGGTGGTGTAGGTACGGCACCAATGTTGTATTTAGGCGGGCAATTGGCGAAAAACGGAAGCAAACCAACCTTTTTATTAGGTGCCAGAAGCGACAGGGATTTGCTGCAATTGGAAGAATTTGCTGCCTACGGGGAAGTATATACTACAACAGAAGACGGTAGTCATGGCGAAAAAGGATATGTTACCCAACATTCTATATTGAGCAAGGTGGACTTCGAGCAAATATATACCTGCGGTCCCAAGCCGATGATGATGGCTGTAGCTAAATATGCCAAAAGTAAAGATATCAGTTGTGAAGTATCTTTAGAAAACATGATGGCATGTGGCATAGGCGCTTGTTTATGTTGTGTGGAAAATACTACAGAAGGTCATTTATGTGTATGTAAAGAAGGTCCGGTTTTTAATATAAACAAACTATTATGGCAGATTTAAATGTAAACATTGGCGAATTGCAAATGAAGAATCCGGTAATGACGGCATCCGGAACTTTTGGATACGGTGAAGAATTCGCCGATTTCATCGATATATCGCGAATAGGTGGCATAATTGTAAAGGGCACTACTCTTCACAAACGTGAAGGAAATCCATATCCGCGTATGACAGAAACTCCTTCCGGCATGTTAAACGCTGTGGGACTGCAAAATAAGGGTGTCCATCACTTTGTTGAACATATCTATCCGCGCATTAAGAATATAAAAACTAATATGATTGTAAATGTTTCAGGTTCTGCTATCGAAGATTATATGGAAACTGCTGCAATCATTAATGAACTTGTAAATATTCCTGCTATAGAATTAAATATATCCTGTCCTAATGTAAAGCAAGGTGGAATGGCATTTGGTGTCACAGCCAAAGGAGCTGAAGAAGTGGTAAAAGCTGTACGTTCAGTTTACAAAAAGACACTTATCGTAAAACTGTCACCTAATGTTACAGACATCACAGAGATAGCACGTGCAGCCGAAAATGGCGGTGCAGACAGTGTATCTCTTATCAATACCCTGTTAGGAATGGCTGTAGACGCGGAACGCAGACGTCCCATCCTTTCTACGGTGACAGGCGGCATGTCTGGAGCGGCAGTGAAACCTATTGCGCTCCGCATGGTATGGCAAGTTGCTAAGGCAGTAAAAATACCGGTCATAGGCTTAGGGGGTATCATGAATTGGAAAGATGCTGTGGAATTTATGCTTGCAGGGGCCTCCGCTATCCAGATTGGTACAGCAAACTTTATTGATCCGGCAATTACTGTGAAGGTTGCAGAAGGTATTGATGACTACCTAAACAGACATGGATATAAGTCGGTTAAGGAAATAATTGGCGCACTTGAGGTATGACAAATTACAAAGTATAGCCATTCGCAAGTTATTTTCATAAAAAAGGACATTCAAGTTGAATGTCCTTTTTCTTTTTATTTACATCTTACAGATTACTCGCCTAATAAATCAGGGCGCAACTTCCGAGTTCTTTCAAGAGACTGTTGCAACTCCCATTCCTTAATTTTAGCCTCATGGCCGGATAGTAAAATATCCGGAACTTTCCAACCTTTATAATCAGCCGGGCGTGTATATACAGGAGCGGCTAAAAGATTATCTTGAAAAGAATCGGAAAGAGCTGATTGCTCGTCAGAGATAACCCCCGGTATGATACGTACAATCGCATCGGCCATAACAGCAGCAGCTAATTCGCCACCGGTCAGTACATAGTCTCCGATACTGATTTCCTTCGTTATGAGATGTTCGCGAATACGATAGTCAATCCCCTTGAAATGTCCGCAAAGGATAATGAGATTTTTTGCGAGAGATAGCGTATTGGCCATAGGCTGATTAAACTGTTCACCGTCCGGAGTCGTAAAAATCACCTCGTCATACTCCCGTTCCGCCTTCAAAGCATTGATACAACGTTCTATGGGTTCTATCTTCATAACCATTCCGGCAAACCCGCCAAAAGGATAATCATCTACCCGGCGATATTTATCTTCGGTATAATCACGAAGATTATGAATATGGATTTCTGCAAGCCCCTTGTTTTGAGCACGTTTCATGATGGAGCAATTGAAGAATCCTTCAATCATTTCCGGCAAAACAGTAATGATATCAATACGCATATATTTAATTTTTCCGCAAAAATAGTGTAAGTTAAGAGTAAAAGCAAAAAATATTCGGGAGAAACCCGTATTTTTGCGTTCAAACACCAGAATCATTATGACCATAAAAGAAAAGATAGACCAGCTACGCGCCGATTTACATCGGCACAACTATAATTATTACGTATTGAATACTCCCGAAATATCTGATAAAGAGTTCGATGACAGGATGCGTGAATTACAGGAACTTGAAAAAGAACATCCGGAATATCAAGATGAAAACTCACCTACCATGCGTGTGGGGAGTGACTTGAATAAGAATTTCACTCAGGTAGCTCACAAATATCCTATGCTTTCATTGGGAAATACCTATTCTGAAAATGAAGTGACAGACTTTTACGACCGAGTAAAGAAAGCCTTGAATGAAGATTTTGAGATATGTTGTGAGTTAAAATACGACGGTACATCCATTTCACTGACTTACGAAAATGGCAAACTGGTACGTGCCGTAACTCGTGGAGACGGTGAAAAAGGCGATGATGTAACGGATAATGTAAAAACAATCCGTACCATACCATTAATACTCCATGGCAATTACCCTGCATTATTTGAAATCAGAGGAGAAATCTTGATGCCTTGGGAAGTGTTTGAAGAGTTGAACCGGGAAAAGGAAGCGCGCGAAGAACCGCTTTTCGCTAATCCACGCAATGCAGCCTCCGGAACTTTAAAGCTGCAAAATTCCGCCATTGTAGCCTCTCGGAAACTTGATGCCTATTTGTATTATCTGCTGGGAGAAGAATTGCCTTGTGACGGTCATTATGAAAATCTGCAAGCAGCAGCCGGCTGGGGATTTAAAATCTCGGAACACACAAAAAAGGCGCACAGCCTTGAGGAAGTATTTGAATACATCAGATATTGGGATACCGAACGCAAGAATTTACCGGTAGCGACAGACGGTATTGTTCTAAAAGTCAACAGTATGCGTCAACAGAAAAATCTCGGTTTTACCGCGAAATCTCCCCGATGGGCAATCGCGTATAAGTTTCAGGCAGAACGAGCTTTGACTCGCTTAAATAAAGTCACTTATCAAGTAGGACGCACCGGAGCCGTAACTCCCGTTGCCAATTTAGACCCGGTACAACTGTCCGGAACTATCGTAAAGAGAGCTTCTCTACACAATGCCGATATTATCGAAGGGCTGGATTTACATATCGGAGACATGGTTTACGTAGAGAAAGGTGGAGAAATCATTCCTAAAATTACGGGAGTAGACAAAGATGCACGCGGTATGCTTATCGGCGAAAAAGTGAAATTCATCACTCACTGTCCCGAATGTGGCAGCAAGTTGATACGCTACGAAGGAGAAGCCGCCCATTATTGTCCTAACGAGACATCCTGCCCACCTCAGATTAAAGGTAAGATAGAGCATTTTATCAGCCGTAAGGCAATGAATATCGACGGACTAGGCCCGGAAACCGTAGATATGTTCTATCGTTTGGGATTAATTAAGAATACGGCAGATTTATATCAGCTCACGACAGACGATATTAAGAACTTGGACCGTATGGGCGAGAAATCGGCGGAGAATATCATTAAAGGAATCGAAGCGAGCAAAGAGGTTCCATTTGAAAGAGTACTCTTTGCCTTGGGTATCCGCTTTGTAGGAGAAACTGTGGCCAAGAAAATAGCCAAGTTCTTTAATGATATAGACGAACTGGAAAATGCGAACCTCGAAAAACTGATAAACATCGATGAAATCGGGGAAAAAATAGCGCAAAGCATTCTGACATACTTCGCAAATCCATTGAACCGGGAGTTGGTAGAACGTTTGAAATCCACCGGATTGCAGCTCTATCGCAGAGAAGAGGATTTAAGCGGATATACGGATAAATTGGCGGGACAATCCATTGTTATAAGCGGTGTGTTCGCGCACCATTCAAGAGACGAATACAAAGAGTTGATAGAAAAAAATGGCGGAAAGAATGTCGGTAGTATCTCTGCCAAGACCAGTTTTATCCTGGCAGGGGAGAATATGGGTCCAGCCAAATTGGAAAAAGCTCACAAACTGGGCATAAGGATTATGAGCGAAGATGAGTTTTTAGCGCTCATATCCTAACAAATTTCCACAAAAAGCTTTTTTATGGCTTATATTTGTAGGGTAAATCGAAAAAAATCGTACTTTTGCGAGTCATTTAATTAGAGATTACTTTATAATACTCATGATACAGACTAGATTGAAAGGAATGGGGGTAGCGCTGATTACTCCATTTAAAGAGGATGAAAGCGTTGATTACGATGCATTGATGCGTTTAGTAGACTATCAGCTTCAAAACAACACTGATTTTTTATGCGTGCTTGGCACTACGGCAGAAACTCCGACACTGACTGAAGAGGAAAAAAAGAAAATCAAGAAGATGGTTATCGAGCGTGTGAATGGGAAAATACCTATTCTGCTTGGAGTAGGCGGAAATAATACTCGCGCTATAGTAGACACTCTGAAGAATGACGATTTTACAGGAGTAGATGCCATTCTTTCTGTCGTTCCATATTATAATAAACCTTCTCAAGAGGGAATTTACCAGCACTATAAAGCAATTTCTGAGGCTACCGACCTTCCGATTGTGCTTTATAATGTACCGGGGCGTACGGGCGTAAATATGAAAGCCGAAACCACCCTGCGTATCGCACGCGATTTTAAGAACGTAATCGCAATTAAAGAAGCATCAGGCGATATCAGCCAGATGGATGACATCATAAAAAACAAACCTGCTAATTTTGACGTTATTTCGGGCGATGACGGCATCACCTTCCCTTTGATTACCTTAGGAGCAGTTGGTATCATTTCGGTCATTGGAAACGCCTTTCCGCGCGAATTTAGCCGCATGGTACGTCTGGCATTGCAAGGAGATTATCAAAATGCGCTGACCATACACCACAAATTTGCGGAATTATTCAAATTGCTCTTTGTTGACGGTAATCCTGCCGGAGTAAAAGCCATGCTGAATGCGATGGGAATGATTGAGAATAAGCTTCGCTTGCCGCTAGTACCTACCAGAATCACGACTTTTGAAGCTATGCGCAAGATATTAAACGAATTGAATATCAAATGCTGAAACAAGCCTTATTAAACTATAAGAAGCCTCGTATAGAAATACGGGGCTTTTTTATTGCAAGAACAGGTCATATTCGCTATATTATTGTGGATTGATATGATATATATCAAAATACGGTTTGATATACATCATATTTATTTTTCATACGATGATAAAATTCTTTCCATGTAGATTAAAAATTCAGTGCTCGTATGTCGGAGAATATACAACGTCTATAAACACAAACAAAAAACCTCTACAACTATATTGCAGAGGCTTCTTGTGATCGCGACAGGATTCAAACCTGTAACCGGCTGA
>ULVR01064851.1_pt1 | contig 19645 bp, 20 predicted proteins | sample 1959601 | NCBI WGS metagenome assembly ULVR01 (sample SAMEA4835791, study PRJEB28245) | human gut metagenome | biome: gut microbiome; material: fecal sample | place: Denmark | collected 2008
ATCACACCGCGATACCCCTGTGCATACAATTCATCAAAATCTATCTCGTAGGTTGAATCCAGATACTCATCCGGATAGAACTTTTCCATCATATTTTCTTATCCTCATTTTCATACAAATTTGGGTTTGTATGTATATTTTTATTTGCCTGCAAATTTGGTCTGCATACATATTTTTTCATGTAAATTTTCATACAAAGTACAGTGTACTATACTTTCCAAAAAATATCCAGTAAAAAAGAGAATCACCCACAGGCAATCCCCTTTCCATCATCAATGTTCTGTTTACAATGAGAAATTCTCATTCGGACGAATATATAATAATCCGGTCTGGCTCATACGCTCTCCAACAAAAAACTGATACTGCTGTAACACCTGATCCTTCTTCATATCGGAGATAGCTTTCTCTACATCCAGACTTGTAATATCGCTCGCGATTCCTTTCAGATCATACTCTGCATCCGGCTGATATTGTTTCGCATACTCTGTGGCACCATGATCCGGCTTGTTATCCCTCTCACTCTCTGTAACCTCAGCCACACGGGTATCTTCCCCCGCCGTATCTATGACATTTGGTACACTTTTCTCCTGGATCTGAGTATTCTTTATGGTATTGTAATCATAAAACCCCGCCTGTATACGGATACCTGAAATATTCATACCACCCAATCCCATCCATCTGCATCTTCTTCTTGACAAAAACTATATCGGTCTGCCTTTGTAAATACTTTAGCATAATTTTAGCGTTCCGTTACTTGTCTAACATCTTTTTCAATTCGCTCATAAATGTATTCACATCTTTAAACTCACGATATACCGAAGCAAACCTTACATATGCAACTGCCTCGAGATCTTTCAGCTTATCCATCACAAGTTCTCCGATCAGACTGCTCGGGATCTCCTTCTCCTCACGATTAAATATTTCCGTCTCAACCTCATCGACTAACTGATTGATCTGATTGACAGAAATTGGTCTCTTATGACATGCCCGCAGTACCCCTGCTTCAATTTTGGAACGGTCATACTGCTCCCTGTTATTGTCCTTTTTAATCACGATAAGCGGTATCGTTTCAACCTTCTCATATGTTGTGAAGCGCTTCCCACATTCATCGCATAACCGTCTGCGGCGAATCGAATTGTTATCGTCTGCCGGTCTTGAATCAATGACTCTCGTATTCTCACTGCTGCAAAACGGACACTTCATAAGCTACCTCCTATGCACAGACCCCATTTATTAAAAGTATATCCATTGTTTTTGTAATTGTCAACATAATTTTCCCTGTTATGTCCACCTGTTTTTGGTTATTTCAACGAAAAGTTTCGAAATATTTTCGTTTTACTGTATTTTCTTACGAACTTCTTTTTCTTCTATATCAACCAATATGATATCCGGTCCGATTTTTACGATTTTGCACCATGGAATATGCAGTTCAAATTCTCTTCCCACACATCCAAAAAACTTTGCCGGTCCAGGAACAATAATCGTCCGGATACATCCGTCATGCTCATCAAACTCCAGATCACAGACATTTCCAAGACACTTGCAGTCACATACATTGATCACTTCTTTTTTCTGAAATTCACAAAAACGCATATAGTCTTCCAAATCCGTTCATTTAGAAAACCATATGCGTCCCGGTATATTTTTAGACTATTTTTTATACATTAAAGCGGAATAAGATTACATCTCCGTCTTTGACCACATAATCCTTTCCTTCCATTCCGACGATTCCTTTTTCACGCGCTGCGGAAAGACTTCCATTATCTAATAGATCCTGATAGTTTACAACCTCAGCCTTGATAAATCCACGTTCAAAATCCGTGTGGATCTTTCCTGCTGCCTGTGGAGCTTTTGTGCCTTTTTTGATCGTCCATGCACGGCACTCATCTTCCCCGGCAGTGAGGAATGATATCAGTCCAAGAAGTGAATAGCTTGCAGCTACAAGCTTGTCAAGTCCGCTTGACTCAACACCGAGATCCTCAAGATATTCTTTTTTCTCATCCTCATCAAGCTCTGCAAGTTCCTGCTCTATCTGCGCACAGATTACGAATACTTCTGCGCCTTCTTCTTTCGCCATCTCTCTGACTTTCGCAACGTGCGGATTCGATGCTCCGTCATCTGCAAGATCATCCTCTGCCACGTTTGCCGCATAGATCGTAGGTTTTGCTGTAAGAAGGTTGTATCCCTTAAACCAGATCTGTGCATCATCATCGTCCGGTACTTCAAACGTTCTTGCCATCTTGCCATCTTCAAGATGCTTCTTTACTGCCTCTACAAGTTCAAGCTCTTTCGCAAGCGTCTTATCCATTCTTGCCTGCTTTGCAATTTTTGAGATTCTTCTGTCAAGGATCTCAATATCTGAGAAAATAAGTTCAAGATTGATCGTTTCAATATCTCTTGCCGGGTCAATGGATCCATCCACATGGATGATATTTGTATCCTCAAAGCAGCGTACGACATGAACGATTGCATCTACTTCACGAATGTTTGCAAGAAACTGGTTTCCCAATCCTTCCCCCTTACTTGCACCCTTTACAAGTCCTGCAATATCAACAAATTCAATCGTTGCTGGTGTAACTTTTTTCGTGTGGTAGAGTTCACCAAGCTTTACAATTCTCTCATCCGGCACGGATACAATTCCCACATTCGGATCGATCGTAGCGAATGGATAATTCGCCGAAAGTGCGCCTGCCTTCGTAAGTGAATTAAATAATGTAGACTTTCCGACATTTGGGAGTCCGACGATTCCAAGTTTCATTTTATTTTCCTTCTTTCTTATTTTTCTAGTGTTTCAAGGACTTTTCATGTGGTTGTCCCCCATCTTGTCCCCCATTTTTATATATTTCATTTATGACCTTTCATGAACTTATGCAAAAACCATTCTATCCATATAATTGGAAAACTTATCTATCTCGGTTTTCACTGTTTCTTCGGTCAAGTGACTATATAAATCTAATGTGATTTTTATTGAGCTATGCCCCATCATTTGTGATAGCATTTTGTAACTCTTTGCATACTCTCCTGATGCACTTTCCAGAAATCGTGTTGCAAATGGTTCTATTTCTTTTTTTAGTTTTGGGTAGTTTCCATTTCTAACCGTATTAGGTCTCTTGTTGTTTTCTTTAAATCCATTCCATTGTTTGGCTTCTTTTACATTATCAAATATCCTGTCTACTCTTTTTCCACTAGCCGTTATAAAACGTGCTCTATATTTACCATCTTTTTTTCGTTGGCTTAGATTTGGACCTAAATCTTTTCCTTTTAAATCAACTCCCATATTCTTATTTGCTCCCTTCATTAAATAAAAGAAGCCACCATATGACAAATAGTATATTAACATGGCTAGTGCTAATATTCAAGAAAAATCCTCCCCGCCATAGGGTAAATGAAATGACCCAGAAGCATATTTCTTGGTCATCATTTATGGAAAAGGTGACCTTGCCGTTATGAGCATTGAAGCCTACGAAGAATTAACCAGTCGCTTTGAATTATATAGCCAGATTAAAGAGGGTATGAATGATATTGCCTCTGACAACACACGACCATTCTCTGAAGCAATGGCTGATATTCGGAGCAAACGTCGCAGATGAGTTATAGCATCCACATCACAGCTACCGCAGAACGTGATATCCTGCGTGCCGCTGACTACATCGAATTTACACTGAAGAACCCCACCGCAGCCGAGCATCTGCTTGATGCAGCTACAAAACAAATCAACTCACTCTCGGATATGCCCGAAAAATATTATCTTGTAGATGACCCCGTTCTGGCGAGTTGAGAAATTCGTTTTATTATAATCAATAATTACCTTGCCTTTTACACTATTGATAAAGAAAAGCAAACGGTAATTGTTGTACGATTTCTATATCAGAAAAGCAACTGGAACTCCATTCTCCGTCAGAGTTTTTCCCTTGCTGCACCTGTAAGCCCGATATACCTGTAAAGCAGAAGAACCAATCCTCCGCTGACTACCACACTGGCTGCCGAAAACAATAACTGTTTTGCAAAAAGACGGAACCCGCCATAAAAATTGGCTGATTCCGTCTTTTTCTATGATTCATCCGCCATTGCCGCATCATCCCGCGATTCAATGACGATCAATATTCCATTTTCAAATGTAATTTCTGCCTGTTCTTCAGTTATCTCATTACTCACACCAATTGAACAGAAACCCTTTAAGCAATAATCGGCAAGCGGATATTTAAATCCCGCAAGATACAGATGCTCTACCTGCGCGGTATACGGAATCAGGGAAACATATTTTCCAAACTGTTCCTCTTTTTTTAGTACCATGCCGTGATCTGTCATACGGATACGGTTATTTGCATCCAGCAGTTCAATTTCAACTCCCAGCTCTAACCCTATGCCCAGAAGTTCAATATTCCCCAGCACATGATCTAACCTTGAACCGGTACCACCAAGCACAGTGATGCACTCCGCTCCCATGGAAATTGCAAGACGCAGCGCAAATTCTGTATCTGTGTCATCCTTTTGAGGATTCAATCTGTGCCAGACGATCCCTTCTTTTTTCTGAAACCATTCCAGTGTCTCTTTGCTTACCGAATCAAAATCGCCGATAATGACCTGTGGAACAATTTCATTTCTCCGCAAAAATTCCATACCGGAATCTGCAGCGATCACTGTTTTTTCAGCAAAGCCTTTTAAAACCTCTATCGCAAATGCATCTTCAATTTTTCCACCCGCTATGATAAAAAAATGTTTCATCCATCGGCTCCCATCATTCATTAATAATATTTAAGAAACGAATCGTATTCTCGGTCACATCCCCGGAAAAAATTGCACTGCCAGCAACAATAATATTTGCTCCTGCATCCATCAATTCTTCCACGTTTGACAGATTTACGCCGCCATCTACTTCAATGTCCGTTTTTAATCCCTTCTCATCCACGATTTTTTTTAATTCACGGACTTTCTCCACCGTATAGGGAATCAGTTTCTGTCCTCCGAATCCCGGATTTACCGTCATAACAAGAACCATATCCACTTTTTCAAGGACACAGGATATTGCAGAAACTGGTGTTGCAGGATTGATGGCAACACCTGCTAAAAGTCCTTTTTCTTTGATTTTTTCAATAGTACGGTCAAGATGTCTGCAGCTCTCTGCATGAACAGTGATAAGATCTGCACCAGCCTCGGCAAACTCATCAATATAGCGTCCCGGTTCCTCAATCATCAGATGAACATCAAAAATACGGTCTGTACATGCTCTTATAGCACGGATGACCGGCATTCCAAATGAAATACTCGGAACAAACATTCCGTCCATAACATCAATATGGACATACTGTGCCCCGGCTTCATCAAGCTCTTTTATCTGTTCTCCAAGACGGCTGAAATCAGCCGATAATATAGATGGCGATAAACAGTTCATTTTTTTCTCCGTAATCTTAGTCATTTATTTTAATACTTTCGGACAGCCTTTAATTCCTCATACAGCAATTTATAGTTTTCATACCGCAGCAAACTGATACTTCCTTCTTCTAACCCCTGTCTTACACCGCAGTCCGGCTCACTGATATGATTACATCCCTGAAATCTGCAATATGGTTCCCATTTCCGGAATTCCGGATAAAACCCTTTTAAGTCTTCTTTTTCCATTCCCGGAATGTAAAGTGTGGAGAATCCCGGTGTATCCATAATATAAGTATCCCCGCCGATCGGTATGATTTCAGAATGTCGTGTGGTATGTCTTCCGCGCCCGATCTTGCGGCTGACTTCCCCTGTCTGCATGGTGATGTTCGGCTGCAGGCGGTTCACAAGAGAAGATTTGCCAACTCCCGATGGTCCTGCCACCGCCGCTGTTTTTCCTTTCAAAAGTTCTAACAGCGCGTCCACACCCTTTTCCTCTTTTGCACTGACATAGAGTGTCCGGTAGCCGCACGCCGCATAGATGTCTGCAAACGCATGCAGTTCCTCCTCCGTAACCAGATCTGTTTTGTTAAAACAGATTGCAACCGGTACATTCTGATATTCCATCATAACAAGGAAACGGTCTAACAGATTAAAATTAGGCTGTGGTTTTGCCGCCGCAAAAATGATCAGCGCAAGATCGATATTTGCAACCGCAGGACGAATCAGCTCATTTTCCCTCGGCAGGACCTTTTCAATATTTCCTTTTTTATGTTCCTCATCTAACACAGCAATCTCGACATTGTCCCCCACCAGTGGCTTGATGTTCTGGTTTCGGAATACGCCTTTTGCCTTGCACTCATAAATTCCGGATCCCGCTGCATGAATGTAGTAGAATCCGGAAATTCCCTTGATAATTTTTCCCTGCATAAATCTTCCTATTGTCTTTATTCTTCCTGGAACTGTACATCAATCGTCTGGTCTTTTAAATCATTTCCATTTAAGTCCAGCCAGGTAACTACGATTTTACCACTGTCCGAAAGAATACCGGTCTTTGTCAGAATCAGTCCGCCAGTACCAAAATCTGCAATCGTTTTGCCGTACCAGGTCTGTAAAACATTGCCCTGATCATCATATAAAACAATGTCTGCACCGGAGATATTCGATGTATCTGATGGAAGCTGCAGGCTGACATTCAGCTTATAAGTCTTTGTGGTGATCTGCTGTGCCGGTTCCGGTCCAAGACTGACTGTGATCGTGATGGATGCTCCCGGATCTGCCTGTGTTCCCGACGCAAGTGACTGTCCGATTACGATTCCGGCATCCGTATCACTGTATTTTGTGACCGTTGAAACATTAAACTGTGATAAAAGTTCTTTCGCCTGTTCCTCTGACTTATAGCTTGTCGATACATCAGGTACTGTAATCTTCTCTGAGCCAAGGCTGATCTCAAGTGTGATCGTATCGCCCTCTTTTCCCTTGGTATCCCCATTTGGTGTCTGGGAAATTACATATCCTTCCGCAACGGAGGAACTGTAGGAAGTTGTCTTTGTGACCTGAAATCCCTTTGCCGTCAATGCCGCACTGGCATCAGTTTCACTCTGTCCCACAACGTTTGGTATTTCGACCGTATTCTCACTGGTTCCGGCGGCAGATCCGCTGCTGATGATAACTTCGATCGTTGTATTCTTTTCAACAGTCTTACCATCTGCCGGATCCTGGCTTATGATCTGTCCCTTTTCTACGGTATCAGAGGATGCGGTTCCAGCCTGTCTGATGCCGAGTCCGGTTCCGTTTAACTCCTGTTTTGCCTGATCCATGGTTTTTCCTGTCAGGGAAGGTACTACTACACCGTCCTTGATCTGGGTACTCTGACTGTCTCCCGTCTGTGTTTCCGTTTTTGTTGTTTCTGTATTCGAAGAATTGTTCTTGTTAGACTTCATACCCCCGGCTAACGTGATGCACAGGTAAATAATGATGATAATGATCACTACACCTGCTGCGATTCCCATGATCGTGATTGCCTTTTCCATCTTCGGATTGATATCACCATCCTCGTCATCAATATCATCATCGTCGTCCTCGTCATCATCATCGATCACCGGCTCCTGTATTTTGATCGACGCCGGATCTATATAGACGTTTGCAGTCTGTTTCTTGATCTGATTTAAATCATCTGCTCCGATCACCCTCGTCTTATCCTGATTTGCAAGAGGTACCATCACAACAAAATCCTCGTTCGGGCTGATCAGTGCTTTTCTAAGATCGGCCAGAAGCGCTGTCATGGAAGCATATCTTCTGTCAGGGTTTTTCTGTGTACATTTTAAGATGATCTTTTCCATACTGATTGGAAGATTTGGTGCATAAACACTTGGCGGTACTATCTCTTCCTGCAGATGCTGGATTGCAACGGCAACTGTCGTATCTCCGTCAAACGGAACACGTCCTGTCACCATCTCATACATCACGATACCCAGTGAATAGATATCACTCTTGCCATCCACAAATCCGTTTCTCGCCTGTTCCGGAGAAGAATAATGTACGGATCCCATCACATCCGAACTGATCGTATTTGATGTTGCTGCCCGCGCAATACCAAAATCTGTTACTTTTACTTTTCCCTCAGTGGAGATCATGATATTCTGCGGTTTGATATCACGATGCACGATATTTTTATTATGGGCGGCTTCAATACCTCTGCCCACCTGAATTGCGATGCTGACTGCCTCCTTAAAAGAAAGCTGTCCTTTTTTCTCAATGTAGGTCTTTAATGTGATTCCTTCCACATATTCCATCACGATATAATGCAGGCCATTCTCACTGCCGACATCATAAATATTTACAATATTCGGGTGCTCTAACCCTGCAGCTGCCTGTGCCTCGGAACGGAATTTCGTTACGAAATTAATATCCTCGGAAAATTCTGCCTTTAATACCTTGATTGCTACAAATCTTCCCAGTGTAAGATCTTTTGCTTTATATACATCTGACATTCCGCCAGCGCCAACTTTACCTAAAATTTCATAGCGGTCTGCTATGTACATACCTTCTGTCAACATTCTTTCACCTCATCAGAAAATGGTTCTATCAATACAACCGTAATATTATCCTTGCCACCATTTCGATTAGCAGTCTCAATCAGCTTCTCTGCTTTCTCAACAATGTCCCTCTGTCCCAACACAATATGCCGGATCTCATCATCTTCAATCATATTTGTCAGTCCGTCGGAACACATCAAAATCTCATCCCCAAGTTTTAAACTGATCTCAAAGAAATCAGCTGTCACCTCCGGCAATACACCGACTGCCCGCGTAATGATATTTTTATCCGGATGATCTTTCGCATCTTCTTTTCTCACTTCACCTAAACGAACCATTTCCTCAACCAGAGAATGATCCCTTGTAATCTGTGTAATATCTTCCTGATTGATCACATACAGCCTGCTGTCTCCAACATTTGCGGCATAGAGTGTATTCCCGATCACCGTTGCAGCAACGATCGTTGTACCCATTCCATTTTTGGCCGGATCTGCCTGTGCCTCTGTCAAAAGCAGACTGTTCGTCATGGAAACAGCACTCTTCATAATCGCCACCGGTTCTTTTTCACCCGATTTACCAATCAGTTCCACAAGTTTCTCAACTGTAAATCTGGAAGCATAATCACCTGCAGCGTGACCACCCATTCCATCCGCTACTAAAAAAAGATTCGGCAGATTTCCCACAGCGGTCTCTGATGTAAACATATAATCCTGATTCATTTCCCGTCGCTGCCCGATGTGCGTCATGGAAAACGTCTTCATCTTCTCTACTTCCTACCTTTCTGCATGGCTGATATAACGTTTGCGCAGCTGTCCGCATGCACCGTCTATATCCCTGCCCATTTCCCTTCTAATTGTAACGTTAATCGCATTTTTTTCAAGCCTATTTTTAAAATTAAGAATTGCTTCATGATCCGGCTGCACATATGAACGCTCTTTGATCGGATTGACCGGGATCAGGTTTACATGACAATTCATGCCATGAATCAGGTCTGCAAGCCTTCTTACATCCTCATCGGTATCATTGACACCACCGACTAAACTATATTCAAATGTGACACGCCTTCCTGTCTGTTCAAAATAATAACGACATGCCTCAATTACTTCATGTATCTCATATTTATTGGCAACCGGCATCAGTTCAAGTCTCTTTTCCTGCGAAGATGCATGCAGCGAAAGTGCCAGCGTGATCTGCAGTTTTTTATCCGCCAGTTCCCGCATTTTCGGAACAATACCGCAGGTTGACACCGTCACATTCCGCTGGCTGATGTTCAGTCCGTTTTCATCTGTCAGAAGTTCGATGAATTTGAGCAGATTGTCAAAATTATCCATCGGTTCTCCGGTTCCCATCACAACAACATTTGCAACCCTCTCCCCGGTATCTCTTGTGATCCGGTATATCTGGTCTAACATCTCTGACGGCGTCAGTCCCCGCACCAGTCCGTCTAACGTGGACGCACAGAACCGGCAGCCCATCCGGCAGCCGACCTGCGAGGAAATGCAGACTGAATTTCCATGTTTATATCGCATCAGAACGCTCTCGATCACGTTTCCGTCATCTAATGCAAACAGATATTTTCTGGTACCGTCTATCTTTGAGATCTGTACCGCCTCCTGCTTTAAACTTACAAAATGACATTCCTTCTTAAGTTTTTCCTGAAGGGATTTTGACAGATTTGTCATTTCATCAAAGGATGCTGCCTGTTTTTCATGCATCCACTGATACAGCTGTTTGGCACGAAACGGTTTTTCCCCGATAGATTCCATATATGATTTTAGTTCTTCCAGATTCATGGATTTGATATCTGTTTTTTCCTGCTGCATAATTTCCTCTTTTCCATTTTCTTTCCGGGTGGCTATGAGATACGTCTTAATCTGGCGTAGAAAAATCCATCTCCCACCTGTGTTCCCGGATAAATCTGTTCCATATCAAGCAGTTCAAATTCAGGATGTTTTCCTAAAAACCACGCGACATTCTCCTGATTTTCTCCCGGGTTGATCGTACAGGTAGAATATACCATGATCCCGTCCTTTTTGACATAAGAACAGATCGTATCTAGAATCCTGCGCTGAAGTTCCTCTAACTCTTCCTGCTGCCCCCGGCTCATTTTATAGCGGATGTCTGTCTTTTTGCGCAGAACCCCCAGACCGGAGCATGGCAGATCTGCGACCAGCACGTCCGCTGTATCTTCTGCACTCTCGTCCGGCACCGTGGCATCCCACACTTTTGTCGTCATATTTTTTATCTGGTAACGGCTGATATTTTCCTCGATCAGTCCGGTCTTATACCCTGTCAGGTCACGCGACTCCACACTTCCGGTGCCGTCCAGCATCTCCGCAAGATGAATGCTCTTGCCTCCGGGAGCCGCACAGACATCGATCACATGTGCGCCTTTCTCCGGTGCTGCGGCCTCAGCCACCATCATGGAACTGATATCCTGCACATAAAAAAGACCGTCCTGAAATGATGGAAGTGCCATCAGATGATCAAAACCTGAAATTGCAAATGCATAGTGATATGCATCCGTATATGGCAGTCCGGCATAAGAAAGTTCTTCTAACGTCTGCACCGTCACGCCTTCGGCTTTTAACTGTTCCTTTAACGCATCCGGCGTAATTTTGGTCACATTGGTACGGATCGTAATCGGTGCTTCCTTTGAAAAAGCATCTAAAATTGCCTTTGTCTGCTCCATGCCATAGGCGTTAAGCCATTCTTCCACAATCCACTCCGGCATGGAATAACGCACACTTAACGCCAGAACCGGCTCCTTTTCTTCATCCGGATACCGGATGGAACCACTGTTTCTTGCAATATTTCGAAGCACTCCGTTCACAAAACCGCTCAGTGTGGAAAAACCGCTTTTTCTTGCCAGTTTTACCGCCTCATTGCAGGCTGCCGAATCCGGTACGGAATCCATATACTGTATCTGATACACACCCATTCTTAAAATATTGCGGATGACCGGTTTCATTTTTTTCACTTTCACTTTTGAGAACTGGTCGATCACATAATCAAGTTCGATCATGTGCTGGATCGTTCCCTCCACCAGTCTTGTCAGAAACGCCCGCTCATATTTTTCCATATACTGATATTTTTCGAGCACGGCACGGAGCACCTGATTGCTGTATGCCCCATGTTCCGTCACCTCAAGCAGAACATCAAGTGCAAGTCTTCTTGTATTTACGGTATCAGTCATCACGATTACGTCCTCCAAATAAAAGAACCAGCCTTAACAGCTGTAAGATTGCTGCCGCAGCACTTGCAACATAGGTCAATGCCGCAGCCTTCAATACTTTTCTGGTATAAGGCAGTTCACTGTCTGATAAAATTCCCTGCTCACCTAAAATATGGAGTGCCCGGCGTGAAGCATTAAACTCTACCGGAAGAGTGACAAGCTGGAATAATACTGCAAATGAAAAACATAAGATTCCAAGATTGATCAGCATTGCACCGGTTGAGCGGTTAAAAAACAGACCGATCAGAATTAACGGCCATGCAAGTGTAGATCCAATGTTTGCAACCGGAACGATCGCCGTGCGGAGTGTCAGAGGCACATAGTTTTTCTGATGCTGGATCGCATGTCCACATTCGTGCGCTGCAACACCGATCGCTGCGACAGAATTGCTTCCGTATACGGAGTCAGACAGATTCAGTGTCTTTTTTGACGGATTGTAGTGATCGGTCAGACTTCCCGATATATGGCAGACCGTCACATCATAGATACCGGCTGAATTTAAAATACGTTCCGCCGCCTGTGCCCCGGTCATACCGCTCATACTGCGGTACTGGGAATATTTATTGAAAGTACTCTTTACTCTTGCAGATGCGATCAGGCAGATCACTGCGCCGATCAGAACCAAAACATAAGTCGGATCAAAACCATAATAGTAATAAGGCATATCAGGTTACCTCCATTCATTAACCACGTGTAAAATAAGTTCCCTCTTCCACCGTATAGCCATTTAAAAATGCATCCGTGGTCATACGTTTTTTTCCTTCTAACTGTACCTCAAGAAGCTCTAAGACACCGTCTCCTGTCTGTACCAGAAAACTTCCCTTTTCCGCTTTTATGATGCATCCCGGAGCCGCTTTCTTTTCATCCGGCAGCACATTTGCCCTCCATATCTTAAGTGTCTTTCCGTCAAGTCTCGTATATGCACTTGGCCACGGATTTAAACCGCGGATCAGACATTCGATCTCTTTCGCACTCTTCGTCCAGTCAATACTTCCCAACTCTTTATGGATCTTTGCTGTATGTGTGGCTTTACTGTTATCCTGTGGTGTGTAAACAGCCGTTCCATTTTCGATTGCTTCGATCGTCTTTACGCAGAGTTCTGCTCCAACCTCTGCAAGGCGGTCAAATAAACTTCCACCTGTCTCATCCGGCCGGATCTCCACTTTTTCTTCTAAAATGATATCTCCCGTATCAACACCTTCGTCCATGCGCTGTGTGGACACTCCGGTATACGGATCGCCGTTGATGACAGCCCACTGGATCGGTGCTGCGCCACGATATTTTGGCAGTAGCGATGCATGTACATTCACACATCCATATTTTGGCATGTCTAACACTGCCTTTGGTATAATCTGTCCAAAAGCCACCACGATCATGATATCTGCATGGAACGATTTCAGATACTCGATACATGCGCTGTCCCTGACACGCTCCGGCTGATAGACCTCAATGCCGTGTGCGATGGCACATTCCTTCACCGGCGTATATTTTAATGCCTTACTTCTTCCCACCGCTTTATCCGGCTGCGAAACGACCAGCACAACCTCATGACCGGCTTTTATGATCTCTTCTAATGTCCCCACCGAAAAATCCGGTGTTCCCATGAAAATTACTCTCATTGTTTATTCCTCCGGATCATCATAAGTTACATCATGTAACGGTCCTTCTACAATCTCCGTGTACATATGTCCGTCAAGGTGGTCTAACTCATGACAGATTGCACGTGCCATAAGCTCGGTCCCCTCAATCTCATATTCTTCCATATTTTCATCAAACGCGCGTGCCTTCACATAATTCGGTCTTGTAACGGTACCTGCTTTTCCCGGAAGACTTAAACAGCCCTCATCCCCGGTCTGCTCGCCTGACTTTTCCAGAATCACCGGATTGATCATAACAACCGGGCCTTCCCCGATATCGATGACTACGATTCTTTTTAAAACACCGACCTGTGGTCCTGCAAGTCCGACTCCGTTTGCCTCATACATGGTATCAAGCATATCGTCGATCAGTTCTTTGATCTTTGGTGTCATTTCGTTGATTTCTCTGCATTTTTTGGTAAGTACAGGATCTCCCTGTATTCTGATTGTTCTAAGTGCCATTTTTTTATCCTCCATTTTGTATTTTACAATTTTAAAATCCGTTGACCGGGTTAAAGTCAAATCCTACTGCTACATTCTGATACAGACGGTTGTCTTTTATAAAAGCTTCCAGACCATCTTTCAATATGACAAGTGTCTGATACTCTCGGGTTTTCACATAGATCACTTTGCGGTAGACATCGGAAATTTTTGCAACCGGTGCATCTGACGGCCCGATTGGAAAAATCTTTTCACTGTTTTCTCTCACTATCTGATCGATTTTCCCCATCAATGCTACCGCCGCCTCACTTGCTGCCGCCTCGTTTTTCGACGCGCACAAAATATAAAGCATGTTCCACACCGGCGGATACCGCATCATTTTGCGGTACTCGATCTCCTGCCCGTAAAAAGCCTCATAGTTCTGCTCTTTTGCAGTCGTGATACTGTAATGATCCGGATCATACGTCTGTATGATGACATTGCCGGGAATGTCACCTCTGCCGGCACGTCCTGCCGCCTGCGTCAGGAGCTGGAAAGTCCGCTCTGACGCACGATAGTCACTGATATAAAGTGAAAGGTCTGCCGCAAGCACACCCACTAACGTAACCCCCGGAAAATCATGTCCCTTTACGATCATCTGTGTACCGATCAGTATATCTGCCTCGTGATTTGAAAATGCAGATAATATCTGCTCATACCCATCTTTGATTCTGGTGGTATCCATATCCATCCGGAGCACACGCGCCTGTGGGAAACGCGCCTTTACCACCTGTTCTATTTTCTGCGTGCCCGCCTTAAAACCACTGATATACTTAGAGCCACAGACCGGACACAAACCGGGCTGTATCGTCGTATATCCGCAGTAATGGCAGACCAGACGTGTCGCCGCGCCGCTTCCATGCTGGCTCAGTGAAACATCGCAATGCGGACATTTTATCACATGACCGCAGGCTCTGCAAGAGACAAAGCCTGCCATACCGCGCCGGTTGATAAAAAGCATCGTCTGTTCTCCCTTTTTCAGACGGTCCTCCATCAGCTCACTCAGACGGTCACTTAAGATCGAGCGGTTGCCCCTCCTTAACTCCTCGCGCAGGTCGATGATCTCACACAAAGGCATGGGGCGCTTTTGTACCCTGTGTTTTAATTCCAACAGGCAGTACTCGTCATTTTCTGCCTTATAATAACTCTCAAGGGAAGGCGTCGCGGAGCCTAGCACCACGACCGCATCTGTCATTTTTGCCCGCTGTATTGCGGTTTCTCTCGCGTGATATCTTGGCACGGTCTCACTCTTATAGGAAGCCTCATGCTCCTCGTCTATGATGATGATCCCCAGCGCCGGAAATGGTGTAAAAAGTGCCGAACGTGGTCCGATCATCACAGAAATTTCTCCGTTTTTTGCGCATTCAAACTGGTCATACCGCTCCCCGGCCGAAAGTTTTGAATTGATGATGGATACCTGTGCACCAAAACGGTTGTAAAAACGCCGCACCGTCTGATAGGTCAGCGCAATCTCCGGGATCAGAACGATCGCCTGTTTTCCCTGCGCAAGCACATGTGCAATCAGTTCCATGTAGACTTCCGTCTTTCCGCTTCCGGTGACACCCTTGATCAGGTAAGTCTTCCGCTCACCTGCATCGTACTCCATCGTAATTTTCGAGACGACATTCTGCTGCTCCTCATTCAGCTTCTTTTGTTCCCCGCACGGATCAAGACCGCCGACCGGATTGCGGTATGCGGTCTTACGCACCACTTTTACAATACCGGCTTCCTCCATCGCACGAATCACGGACGCGGAAACAGACATCTGCTGCGTTGCCGTCTCCCACTCTAACTCCCGCTGTTCTAACAATGCCACAAGAAGTTTTGCCCTTGCCGTTTTATGCTTTCTCTCGCATTCCGCAAGCTCATTTTTCGCTTCGACCGGATGCAGTGCAAGTCTTATCGTTTTCTGTTCTTTTGCCTTCTTTTTTTCTTTGACCGGCAGTACTGTCTTTAAGGCATGATTCATGGTGCCGCCATAGTTTTCCCTCATCCATCCTGCAAGGGCGATCATCTGCGACTCGATCAGGACACCGCCCTTTACAATCGAAAGGATCTCTTTGATCTTATCTTCCTCATACTCGCAGACATCCGTCAGCTCGATCACATAACCCTGCATTTTTCTTGATCCAAACGGAACTGCTACCAGCATACCAACTGCGATTGTACTCTTTAGTCTCTCCGGCACCCGGTATTGAAACGTCTTATCTAATTTTCCCTGATAAATATCCACAATGATATTTGCATATTCTGCCATTCCAATTTCCATGCCTTTCTTTCTATCTGCCACGTCCTTCTGCTGCTTTCTTTACCAGTTCTTTGTCCTCCATCGGATAACGGACACCACCGATCTCCTGATAGTCCTCATGCCCTTTTCCTGCGAGGACGATAATATCGCCCTCCCTTGCATGATCGAATGCATATGCCACCGCTGCTCTCCGGTCAGCAATGCGTATGTATGCCCCGCTCGTACCCTTTATCCCGCTCTCAATGTCATCTAAGATCAGTTCCGGATCTTCCCACCTTGGATTATCGGATGTCAGGATCGTAAAATCCGCGAGTCTTCCCGCTGTCTCACCCATCCTGCCTCTCCTTAATTTTGAGCGGTTGCCCCCACAGCCAAAGATCACAACAAGCCGCCCCGGATCAAAGCCCCGCAATGTTCCAAGCAGATTGCGCAGGCTCATCTCATTGTGTGCATAATCGACCAGAAATACAAATTTATCTGATATCCTGACGTTTTCACACCGCCCCGGCACAGTCTGTCTTTGCAGTGCATCCTTTACCACATCCTGTGCTATTTTAAAATGACGTGCCACAAGGATCGCAGCTAACGCATTGGAAACATTAAAAATTCCGGGTATCTGCAATAGGAATTCTTCTTTTCCATCCGTAAAAAAGTGGCTGTATAACCTTCCTTCTTTCATGGAAAAAGTGATCCTTTCTGCCACAATATCCGCCTTTTGTCCCGGGGCATCCACACCGTTTTCTCCCAGCACGGAAAAAGTTTCTATGTCACAGGTATGACCAAACAGTATTTTTTCCGTATTCCGGTCATCACGGTTGACAATTCCTGCCTGACACTGCCGAAGCAGCCGGCTTTTACAGTACAGATACTCTGCAAATGATGCGTGTTCTCCCGGTCCGATATGATCCGGTTCAATGTTTAAAAACACCCCGATATCAAAAAAAATCCCTTCCACACGCTGCATCTTGATTCCCTGTGAGGATACCTCCATCACACAGCACACACATCCGTTGCTTACCATCTGCGCTAATTCTCTTTGCAGGTCGCTAGATTCCGGTGTCGTATGTCCGGCCTTTTTTACATCTTTCCCGTTATATGTCCATATCGTACCTACCATGCCGGTCTTGTATCCCGCTTCTTTTAAAATTCCTGCCGTAAGAAACGCCGTCGTCGTCTTTCCTTTTGTTCCGGTGATCCCGATGATCTTAAGCTTTTTTGCCGGGTAATCGTAAAATGCAGCCGAAATCTGCGCAAGAGCCTGCCTGGTATCCTTCACCCCTATCCCAGCCATACCGTAATTGCGCACGAGTTCATGCACGCGCACTTTTCCATGTTCTGTGTAAATGAAACATTCCCAGCGGACATTTACCATACAGCTTTCATCCACCACCACTGCAAATGCCCCCGCTTTTACCGCATCCATAATATAATCATGTCCATCCGTGTACTGCCCCTTTATACAGACAAACAGGGACCCCCGCTTTACTTTTCCGGAATGATAACAGATATCCGTAATGATAAGGTCGTGGCTCCCCTGCACGCTTTCGTATGAAAAATGTTTGAGTAATTGATCTAACCGCATTCTCTTTCCTCAAGAATACACTTTTTTTATTATATGACAGAACGCCTGTTTTTACAAGTTTTACGCTTTTATTTTAGAAAAAAGTTACATATTTTTAAATTCCGTGTGACATACTGATACCATGATTTTATATAAAAGGGACATGCAAATATGATTACAAAAAACTTCTTTGTCTGCGGACTGACCGGCTGGTGCATGGAGATTCTTTTTACCTCCACAGGCTCTTTTTTGAAACAAGATAAACGTCTGATTGGGCGAACATCCGTATGGATGTTTCCCATCTACGGGACTGCTGCCGTAATTGCACCGTTGTACCACAGTATCAAAAATCTTCCGGCACTTCTTCGCGGCTGTATCTATTCCGTTGGCATTTTTTCTTTTGAATACATCAGCGGCACATTTTTAAAACGCCACGGCATGTGCCCCTGGGATTACAGTCATGCCAAAACAAACATAGACGGGGTCATACGACTCGATTATGCTCCCTTGTGGATGGCTGCCGGACTTTTATTTGAGCGCATTCTCATCCGGTGTAACACCTCGGAATCCCCCTGAAATTTTTATTTTCAATTACTGATATATAACCTTCCCTGTCTGAAAATATCTGAAAACGGACGCATATTTTATCAATATAACGTAAATTTTTTTCTTCTTGAAATCAGATGGTGATTATTATATGATAGAAAAAATGCTGAAAAAAGTCAGCATCACATAAGGAGGATTTATATGCGTCATTTAATGAGCCCATTGGACTTCTCCGTCGATGAATTAGACAGGCTTTTAGACCTTGCCAATGATATCGAGAAGTACCCGAACAAATATGCACACGCATGTGAAGGCAAAAAATTAGCCACCTGTTTTTATGAACCAAGTACACGAACCCGGTTAAGTTTTGAAGCTGCCATGTTAAATCTTGGCGGTTCTGTTTTAGGTTTCGCCAGTGCTGATTCCAGTTCCGCATCCAAAGGCGAAAGTGTTTCCGATACAATCCGAGTTATCTCCTGTTACGCAGACATCTGCGCAATGCGTCATCCAAAAGAAGGTGCACCTCTCGTAGCTTCCCAGAAATCAAGAATTCCAGTTATCAATGCCGGCGACGGCGGTCATCAGCATCCAACCCAGACATTAGCCGATCTTCTTACCATCCGTTCCTTAAAAGGACGTCTTGACAATATGACGATCGGACTCTGCGGTGATTTAAAATTTGGCCGTACCGTCCATTCCCTGATCAGTGCCCTGATCCGTTATCCAGGCATTAAATTTGTACTGATCTCACCGGAAGAACTGCGTATTCCAAGCTATATCCGCGAAGATGTCCTGCGTGCCAACAACGTTCCTTTTACTGAGGTTGAGCGTTTAGAGGATGCCATCCCACAGCTTGATGTCCTCTACATGACCAGAGTCCAGAAAGAACGTTTCTTCAACGAGGAAGATTATGTCCGCTTAAAAGATTTCTATATCTTAACCAAAGCAAAAATGGAGCTTGCTCCAGAAGACATGATCGTATTACATCCGCTGCCACGTGTCAACGAAATTTCCGTAGAAGTAGATGACGATCCGAGAGCTGTTTATTTCAAACAGGCACAGTATGCTGTCTATGTGCGCATGGCGCTGATCTTAACGCTGCTTGAAATTAAGGTTGAATAAGGAGGAGAACAATGTTAAATATCAGTGGAATCCATGAGGGATTTGTCCTTGATCATATTCAGGCAGGCATGAGCCTGCAGATTTATCATGATTTGAAATTAGACCAGCTCGACTGCCCGGTTGCGATCATCAAAAATGCCAAGAGCAGCAAAATGGGGAAAAAAGACATCTTAAAGGTAGAATGTCCGATCGATGCACTCGACTTTGATATTTTAGGCTTTATTGACCATAATATTACCGTCAATGTGATCCAGAATGACAAGATCGTCTCCAAAAAAGAACTTCGTCTTCCAAAGCAGGTCAAAAACGTGATCAAATGTAAAAATCCACGCTGCATCACTTCAATCGAACAGGAACTAGATCAGATTTTCATTCTGACTGACCCTGAAAAAGAAATATACCGCTGCA
>ULVR01077318.1_pt1 | contig 19624 bp, 17 predicted proteins | sample 1959601 | NCBI WGS metagenome assembly ULVR01 (sample SAMEA4835791, study PRJEB28245) | human gut metagenome | biome: gut microbiome; material: fecal sample | place: Denmark | collected 2008
GCCTTGTCTGTACGAATATTTAAATTAGTTGTTGCCATACAGGACACCTCCATTCAAGTATAGTATACTCAAATGCGCGTCTAATGTCAACATACTGTCATTATATAAGATGCATAAATTCTGCCAAAATGCATCGAAATCCATCACCAAATCACTCTGCGTAGCGATCTGCGCATAGCCTTTGTACTCATCATTGCTGCTTTCTGCGTACATGTCATTCACCATACCGATCGTGAGAAGGTCAAGGTCTCGGATGGAGATGCCGAGCTGTACGCAGCGAAGCAGAAACAAGGGGGTGGTCATCGGCCGATCTGTTGCGTGAAGTTTTTTTTAGATTCTACATCCGTCTGGACATTTAAGCCCCAAAGCTCGATGATTTTCGGAAGTACCTGGTAGACGGAGAAGGTGCTGAACTCATCAAGCCATTCCTCCGGGCTGTCCGGGATAGAAGGATCTGCGTGCTTTGCCATGATGTAGGCGATGTTCTCGAACATCTCAAGAGAGAACATATCGAGGTGGGAGGAACCCTCATCCCCGTTTCCGACAGCCTTTCCCAGCGCATCGAGATCCTTGTAGATATCTCGGTGGAACTTGATGCGATAAATACGCGGAATGGCGGCAGATGCCTTGAAGGGCACCTGCTTTCCGTCAATCTCAATCTTCTGAATCATACTCATAATCCAATCACTCCTTTACTGCCTTCGCAGGCTTCGATGCAGACTGAGTTGCGACATTGCTCTCCGCCGCAGGCACATATACCGCCTTGTACCAATCAGCATAGGTGGTGGCATCCGTGGTATTTCCGGTCTTTGCTTTCACCATACCATTAGCAAGTGGCACCGCCTTCAGAGACAGCTTCTCCGTCTGTACTTCCTTGGAATCCTCATTCGTTTTTCCTTCGATGCCGGGACGGGAAGCGGAGCAGTTATACAGCACATGACGAATGTGCTTCTGGTCTCCATCAAACTCGAACAGAAGCGCAAATGCTGCAAGTTCTACCTCCGAGTTTTCAATCAGCACTCCCTTGGAATCTAATGTTTCCTTCAGTACATCCGTACGGAAGGACTCCGGAATCAATGCAAGCTCCAGATCTCCGTCATAGCCACAGTTATTATTGATCACGTAATACAATACCTCCATCAGCGTAAAAATTCTATGGCTCGCCGTTTGCATCCAGTGAGATCGATACGGAGCCTGGCATTGGAACCAGTGTTCCGAAGGTGGGTGTGGAATATGCTTTACCTTTTGCGGAGAAAAAAATAATTTTTAAAGTGAAATAGCAATGATACGGAAAATGATACCATACTTTAGTAAAATATCACAAAAAACAAACGCAGATTTTGTAATGGGTTACACGCTTAACCTTTGTAAAATACACTTTTCTGTTGTACCATATAATCAGAATATAAAAAAGGGTAACTATTCAGAGCCAATGTCACTTAGTTACGAAAAAAGAGGAGATTGATATGGCACAGAACAGGGTTCGGATTGCGGATGTTGCAGATTCGTTAGGTCTTAGTACAGCGACTGTCTCAAAGGTGATTCATGGAAAAACAGAAAAGATTTCGGATGAAACGGTGAAACGTGTCCAGCAGGAGCTTGAACGCTCAGGGTATATCCCAAATATGGCAGGCATTCTGCTTGCGAGAAATAATTCAAGAATCATCGGTGTGGTGGTGAATGACAATGAAAAGTATGAAGGCCGGGTTTTAGAGGATGGGTTTGTGATGTCATCATTGAATGCTCTTTCCCATGAGGTAAATGAAAAAGGATATTTTCTTATGATAAAAACGACATCTGACATCAGTGAGATTCCGGTGTTTGCATCCATGTGGAATATGGATGGGCTGATTCTGATGGGCTTTTGTGAAGCCGATTATGAGAAGTTGAGAAACCAGATGAGGATATCGTTTGTGGTGTATGACGGTTATTTTGAAAAATGCTCTTAGGTAGTAAAATCTTATGTATCAGAAAGGATGGAGATAAACCGGTATGGTCGTTGCATTTCAGTAAAATTACGATTAAGGATTATCTGATCATGATTATGCCGATTCTAATCAGTGAGTTTTTGTGGAGCCTCGGACAGAATGTGGAGTCTGCTGTCTATGGTCATCTGGGAACATCAAACCTGGCAGCATACACACTTACCTGTCCGATATAGGGGCTTATTGTAGGAGCACTTAGTGGATTGTCGGCGGCTGCAGGTGTGATGGTTGGCAAGAGGCTTGGCAGGAAAGAATATGATGAGGCATACACAGAATCGAAGAAGATCATGTATGCAGGCTTGGCAGGAGCGGTAGCCGTATCGACATTGCTTATTCTTCTGGCAGGAGTATATACCGGATTATATCGTGTGGATGACAGCGTAAAAGCACTTGGAAAGATCCTGCTTATTGTATTTGCCCTGTATGCACCGGTCAAGGTGGAAAATATGATACTTGGCGGTGGAATTATAAGAAGCGGCGGCAATACCAAAATCATTATGGTGATTGATATTGTTGGCACATGGTGCATCGGAATCCCACTGTGTCTGCTTGCAGCGTATGTATTTAAGTGGGGTATCGTTGGTGTGTATACATTGCTCACCACGGAAGAAATATTCAGGCTGGTTGTATCGCTTGTTATTTTTAAGAGGCGTAAGTGGATGATTAGTTTGTCGAATTGACTTTTGCTGTCAGGTTTCGGATATAAAGGATGATAAAAATTCTTTCATTTTTATTTTGCAGCAAATGAAAAAGATGCAATTTCTGATTTTTATGGTATATTGGGAATAAAAAGATGTGATCGTTTATGCATACACAAAACAGAAAGGAGTCCGCCATGGATATAACAGGAGTAGGAAACCTATCATATTTATATAATTATGGAATTTCGGACAGCGATACCAGACATGTCACAGGAAAAGAAAACGGCATCGGAAGCGTAGATGAAAATGGAAAACAGAAGGAATGCCAGACCTGTAAAAACCGCAAATATGTCGACGGATCAGATGAAGCAAATGTATCGTTTAAGAGTGCCGCGCATGTTTCCTAAAAAGATTTAAAGGTAACCGATGGGATAAAGGCGCGGGAGGATCATGTGGATATGCAGGTGTAGGTGTAGGTGATGTATGTAGTTTACACTGACTAACGGGTATAACAGCTGTTGCCCTGTATGCACCAGTCAAAGTTGAAAATTGCATAAATGGCAGAAATATGTTACCATAAACATAGACTATTGACAGAAGGTATATGGAGTGGAAGCGATGGAAAAACAGGAATTTTGCATGGAAAAATCTCAGATATTTCAGGAGATGATCAGTCGTATTTCAAAATTATCTCAGGACAGTTATTTAATGGTTACTGATATGCAGCATAATTTAACATTTGTTCCAGAAAGTACTGCAGAATTTCTGGGGATTCCATCGGGATGGTGTGAAGACGGATATAAAATAGTGCTGGAAAAGAGCGTACACCCATATGACTGCCCGGAATATACGGAAGAGATGAAAAAACGTCTGCGGGGGATCAATCTGGAGAACGATCTGTACATCCGTATGGGAAAAGACAAAAAGTATGTGATGACGCAGATTATAACGGATATGATTTTAGAGCAGGGCAAAAACAGATATTTTATTGTTCTGCTTCGGAATCAGAATGTGATTCCGGAAATTGATCCGTTGACGGATCTTTATGGTCAGGTCAAATTTGAAAAAGATATTGTGGATTATATTCAGCAGGGACGAAAAGTAGCTGTTTTGGAAATTGAAATTGATCATATGAATGATATCAATATATTGTACGGAACAAATTACAGCGACCGGATTCAAAAGGTTCTTGCATACCGGTTTATTTACATGATGGATGCAGATAAAGCAGTTTATCGTATGGGAAATTCCAATTACGCATTTATTTTGAGGGATGCCAGCCGTGAAGAGGCTGCGGCATTTCTGGAGAAGATTCGTGCGCGGCTGGAGGAAAGTGTCGTCTTGGAAAACAACCATTTTGATTTGAAGATATATGCCAGCGGGATAATTCTTGATCATTATGAGGGAGAAATTTCCACGGTACAGAGTAAGCTGGAATATGTTTTAGGAAAAATGCGTACCAGACGGGATCACAAGTTAATGTTCTTTAATGATCTGGTACAGATCAATGGGGACGTGGATCTGGATCTGATGAAGATAATTCATCAGTCTGTGCTGAACCAATGTGACGGATTTTATGTGGAGTATCAGCCTGTCGTACATGCACAGACAGGAGAGATTGCCGGAGCGGAAGCACTGGTCCGCTGGAAAAAAGAGCCATATGGTATTGTGCCACCGGGAATGTTTATTGACTGGCTGGAAAGTAATCCATGTATGTATGATCTGGGAAATTTTGTTTTGAAACAGGCATTGACGGATGCTGTGGAGTTTCGAAAATCAAATCCGGATTTTTTTATTAATGTCAATATGTCCGCAAAACAGCTGGAAAGGAAAACGTTCTGTGGTGTTGTCATGGCATTGTTGAAAGAAACCGGTTTTCCGGCGGGGCAGTTGTGTCTGGAACTGACAGAGCGGTGTAGAAGCATGCCGGTCAGCGTTATGGAAGAAAAACTGTTGTACCTCAAACAACATGGAGTGAGACTTGCAATGGATGATTACGGTACGGGAAGTGCATCTTCAAGTATCCTGCTGCAGACCCCGATGGATGAGATAAAGATTGACATGAGTTTTATCCGTGGAATTACGGATAATCAGACCAAACAGGCACTGGTGCGCAGCATGGTTGATTTTGCAAATAAAGCGGATTTAAAGAGCTGCCTGGAAGGGGTAGAGGATGAAAAGCTGCAGAATTATCTGCGTTCCTTTGGAGCCACATGGTTTCAGGGGTATTATTATTCCAGACCGGTTCAGGCAGCTGCAATGCAAAAATTGTTAAACATGGAAAATTGATAATTAGTCGGCGATGAGCAGATCAACGCCGGCTTTTTCATAAATTTCTTTTGTATTTTCGGATAATCCGGAGTCGGTGATTACCAGATTCAGATCATCAATAGAGGCATAGCTGGAGATGGATGAGGTGTCAAATTTGGTGTGGTCAATCAATGCAATTGTTTTAGCAGAAGCCTTGATACACATGCGTTTTAAATCTGCTTCGTAGATACTGAAATCGGTAAGTCCGTTTTCAACGGAGAAGCCGCGTGCAGAGACAAATGCAATGTCCGTATGAATTTTCTGTAGCAGATCCACACCAAGGAGACCTTCAATGGAAGAAGAGGCAGAGGTAACAATTCCACCGGTCAGGATAACGGTGATCCCGGGGATATCCTTCAGAGCCAGTGCAAGGTCAATGCCGTTTGTGATAACGGTAAGTTCTGTAAAGCCGGTCAGTTTCATGCCAAGTGTATAGGCAGTGGAGCTGGCATCTAAAAAGATGCACATGTGATCTTTTACCATGTGGATGGCATTTGCAGCAATTGCCTCTTTTTCTTTTTTATTTTCCAGTGCACGTTCATGAAAGAAATAGGCTTTTCCGGTAAGTTCTTTATTGTCTGCGGAGTTATCGTGGTAAAGTGCGCCTCCATGTGTTTTGGTTAGAAGTTTTTCTTTATCCATCTGGTTTAAATCGGTACGGATGGTTGTGGTGGAAACTCCAAGCATTTCACTGAGTTCATTTGTGGTTGCTTTTCGGTTTTGTTTCAAATATTCCAATATAAGTTTCTGACGTTCTAATTGCAGCATGATGATTTTTTATACTCCTTTATATTTACGAAAACACAGATTTCGAAAGTTTATATATAGGATACTATACATCGGAATTGCATTTTTTGCCAGTGAAAAGTGAAAACAAAAAAATTGGCAAAGAAGTGGATGAAAATCAGCAGCTGTGGTATGATAAGAAAAAAGCATAAGGAGGGGTTTTTATGCTAAAAGAGTGGGAAAAATCCGAAAAACCATCGGAGGAGGAAATTAAGGCACGGCTGGAAGCGGTAAAAGAGAAACTGGCACGGCAGCAGCTTTTGATCAAAGAAAAAAAAGTACCGGTTCTTGTTGTGCTTGAAGGCTGGGGAACGGCCGGAAAAGGTTATGCAATCGGCCAGATCATCCAGAATATTGATCCGCGTTTCTTTAAGGTGGTATCGATGCAGAAAAAGACGGAGGATGACAAGAGAAAACCGTTTTTGTACCGGCATTTTGCCAAAATTCCGGAAGCCGGACAGTTTGTATTTCTGGATACGGCATGGATGGATGAGATTACGGAGGAGCGTCTGCACGGAACCATTTCCGAGGATGTATATGCCAACCGGATTGAAAGTGTCCGCCGGTTTGAACGGCAGCTTACAGACAATGGCTATCTGGTCATGAAATTCTTTCTGCATATTTCAAAAAAGGAACAGTCACGGCGTATTGCACAGCTGGAGCATCAGAAGGACACAACATGGCGTGTCAGCAAAAAAGATCTGTGGCAGAATGAACATTATGAGAAATGTATGGATGTATTTTCCGGATATCTGAAAAATACAAATATGCCATCCGCACCCTGGTATATCATTGATGCAAAGTCCAGAAAATGGACAGAAGTACAGATTCTTGAGACGCTTACCCAGGGAATTGAGATTGCTCTGAGCAATCACCAGATGGCGGTTCCGCTTCTGCAGAATGTATTTCCGTTGAAAAAAATGCCGCTTCTTTGTGACATTCCGTTGGACAAGTGTATGGAGGAGGATGTCTATAAAAAGGAATTAAAGCAGCTTCAGCAGAGACTTGGAGAACTGCACAATCGTCTGTATCGTAAGAAAGTGCCGGTCATCATTGCCTATGAAGGGTGGGATGCAGCCGGAAAAGGCGGAAATATCAAGCGGATTACGGGAGCACTTGATCCGCGTGGATATGAGGTTCATCCGATTGCAAGTCCCGAGCCGCATGAGAAAGCAAGACATTATCTGTGGCGTTTCTGGACAAGGCTTCCGCGTACCGGGCATATTGCAATCTTCGACCGAACGTGGTATGGGCGTGTGATGGTCGAACGTCTGGAAGGGTTTTGCAGCGAGAATGACTGGATGCGTGCGTACAATGAAATTAATGAGTTTGAGAAGGAACTGCACGACTGGGGAGCCGTGATCATCAAATTCTGGGTGCAGATCGACAAAGATACGCAGCTTGCCCGTTTTACCGATCGGCAGAATACGCCCGAAAAGCAATGGAAGATTACAGAGGAAGACTGGCGCAACCGTGATAAGTGGGATGCGTATGAGGGGGCAGTCAATGAGATGATTCAAAAGACGAGCACTACCTATGCACCGTGGCATATCTTAGAATCCGTAGATAAAAAATATGCACGGATCAAAGCATTAAGGATCGTGATTGCTGAACTGGAAAAAGTGTTAGACTGACTGGAAAAATAAAAAAGGAATACCCCGGCAAACGGAATTTCCGTTGTCGGGGTATTTTTGCGACTTATGATGAAACATCGCAGAATTATGAATTTGCTTTTTTCAGGTTTTTCTGTGCTGTAGAAAGCATCAGCTTGATACGGTTGAGCTGGTTAACTTCTGATGCACCCGGATCATAATCGATTGCAACGATATTTGCGCCTGGATATTCGTGACGAATTTCCTTAATGACACCTTTACCGACGATATGGTTTGGCAGGCAGGCAAATGGCTGCGCACAGACGATGTTGGTTGCTCCCTGTGCAATCAGTTCAAGCATTTCTCCAGTTAAGAACCAGCCTTCGCCGGTCTGGTTACCGCAGGAGACGATATGCTCTGCCTGTTTTGCCAGATCCTGAATATATGCAGTTGGCTCAAAATGTTTACTCTTTGCAAGTTCATCCCTTGCATCCTTGCGCAGCCACTCAAAGAAGCGGATGAGCATATTGTTGATGCGCTTGGATTTTGCGGTAGCTCCAAGATAATCCGCCTTGAAATTCTGATTGTAGCAGCAGTACAGTAAGAAATCGGTCAGATCCGGTACGACTGCCTCAGCGCCTTCGGATTCGAGCAGGTCTACAATATAGTTGTTGGCAGCCGGAAGGAACTTGACAAGGATCTCTCCAACCACACCGACACGCGGCTTTTTCTCATCCGTCATTGGCAGATTGTCAAAGTCGCGGATGATCTGACGGCACATTTTGCGATATTTACGGTGGGACAGAATCTTGGTGTTGCCAACAAAGTCAATGACACGTTTTTTCCATTTTTCGTGTAATGCGTTGGCAGATCCCGGTACCTTTTCGTATGGGCGCACACGGTAGAGACAGCGCATGAAGATGTCTCCGAATTCCAGAGCGTACAGACCATGCTGGATCAGGCTTGGTGTGAGTTTAAATCCCGGATTTTTCTCCAGACCGACCATGTTGATGGAGATGACCGGAATATCCGGGTGGCCGGCTTTGGTCAGTGCGCGGCGGATAAATCCAATGTAGTTGGTTGCACGACAGCCACCACCGGTCTGTGAGATCAGGATTGCTGTTTTGCTCAGGTCATATTTGCCGGACATTACCGCACTCATAATCTGTCCGATGACAATCAGGGACGGATAACATGCATCGTTATTTACATACTTTAAACCGACATCGACACATTCTCTGGACGGAACATCCGGGATGACCAGATTGTAGCCTGCGGCACGGAATGCCGGAACGAGAAGTTCAAAATGGATCGGTGACATCTGTGGACAGATGATGGTGTAATCTTTACGCATTTCCTCGGTAAAGATAACGCGCTCGTAATTTGCCGGTTTGATTTCGCGTTTTTCATGTTTTTTCTCTTTGACACGAATTGCAGCCAGAAGCGAACGGATACGGATACGGGCAGCACCGAGGTTGTTGACTTCATCAATCTTTAAGCATGTATAAATTTTTCCGGAATTGGTCAGAATATCGCTGACACAGTCGGTTGTTACGGCATCCAGTCCGCAGCCGAAGGAGTTCAGCTGGATGAGGTCCAGATCATCCCTGGTCTTAACGTAGTTTGCGGCGGAGTACAGCCGGCTGTGGTACATCCACTGATCCATGACAATAAGCGGGCGTTCCAGATTCCCCAGATGGGAAATGGAATCTTCTGTCAGTACACACATACCGTAGGAAGTAATCATTTCCGGAATACCGTGATTGATTTCCGGATCTACATGGTATGGACGACCGGCCAGCACGATACCGCGGCGATGGTGTTCTTCCATATATTTCAATACTTCTTCGCCCTTCTTCTGCATCTCCAGACGGGTCATGGCAAGTTCTTTCCAGCCTTCGGATACGGCATCACGTACTTCGGCTTCCGGAATATGGAATTCTTTCTTAAAACAGTCTACGAGCTGTTTGGAAAGGACTTCTTCGTTTGTAAACGCCATGAACGGGTTTAAGAACCGCATCTGTCCACTCGTAATTTCCTCAACATTGTTTTTAATGTTTTCGGAATAAGAAGTTACGATCGGGCAGTTGTAGTGGTTGTTTGCATCCGGAAACTCGTTGCGCTCGTAAGGAATCGCCGGATAGAAAATAAAATCTACATTCTGGTGGATCAGCCAGGAAATATGACCGTGCGCCAGTTTCGCCGGGTAGCATTCGGATTCGCTTGGAATAGAATCAATGCCGAGTTCGTAGATTTTTCGTGTGGACTGCGGAGAGAGAACCACACGGAAACCGAGCTTCTTAAAGAACGTTGCCCAGAACGGATAGTTTTCATACATGTTCAGTACACGCGGAAGTCCGACGGTCCCGCGGGTTGCTTCGGCTTCTGACAGAGGTTCATAAGCAAAAATACGTTTGTTCTTATATTCGAAGAGGTTTGGAATATTCTCTTTGTTTTTTTCTTTTCCAAGTCCGCGCTCACAGCGGTTTCCGGTAATATACTGACGGTTGTCTGAAAACTTATTGATCGTCAGCAGACAGTGGTTTGTACATCCCTGGCAGCGTGCAAGCTTGGTAGTGTAGGACAGTTTATTGATCTGTTCAATGGACAGCATCGTCGTCTGATAGCCGGCTTCGTGACGTTCGCGGGCAATCAGTGCGGCACCGAAAGCACCCATGATTCCGGCAATGTCCGGACGGGTTGCGTGGACACCGGCAATTTTTTCAAAACTGCGCAGAACGGCGTCATTGTAGAAAGTACCACCCTGAACAACAATATTTTCTCCCAGATCTTTGGCATCGGACAGTTTGATCACCTTAAATAATGCGTTTTTGATTACAGAGTAGGCAAGTCCGGCAGAGATATCGGCAACGGAGGCGCCTTCCTTTTGTGCCTGTTTTACCTTTGAGTTCATAAATACGGTACAGCGGGTACCAAGATCAATCGGATGCTTGGCAAACAGTGCTTCTTTGGCGAAATCCTGCACCGTGAAGTTTAAGGATTTTGCAAAAGTTTCAATGAAAGAACCGCAGCCGGAAGAACATGCTTCGTTTAACTGAACCGAATCTACGGTCTGGTTCTTGATCTTGATGCATTTCATGTCCTGACCGCCGATGTCTAAAATACAGTCAACTTTTGGATCAAAGAAAGCGGCGGCATAGTAATGGGCGACGGTTTCTACCTCGCCGTCATCAAGCATCAATGCAGCTTTCAAAAGAGCTTCCCCGTATCCGGTGGAGCAGGAGTGTACAATGTGCGCACTCTCCGGAAGCAGACGGTAAATTTCCTGAATGGAACGGATGGCAGTTGCAAGCGGGCTTCCGTTATTGTTGTCATAGAATGAATACAGAAGTTTTCCGTCCTCGCTGACAAGTGCGATCTTTGTTGTCGTGGAACCTGCGTCAATACCGAGATAGCAGTTTCCGGAATAGTTTTTCAGGTCACCGGTTTCTACATGATTGTTTCCGTGCCGGCTGGTAAAAGCATCGTAATCTTCCTGGCTGGCAAACAGCGGGTCCAGACGGGCAACTTCAAACTCCAGCTTAATGCCGGTGGAAAGACGCTGCTGCAGAGATCCTAAAGTGGTCTCTACGTCTTCTTTATAATTTAATGCGGAACCGATCGCTGCAAACAGATGCGAATTTTCCGGTGTAATTGCGTGCTCATCATCGAGATTTAACGTGCGGATAAACGCTGCTTTCAGTTCGGATAAAAAGTGCAGAGGACCACCGAGAAATGCCACATGTCCGCGGATCGGTTTACCACAGGCAAGTCCACTGATCGTCTGATTGACAACCGCCTGGAAAATAGAGGCAGACAGATCTTCGCGAGTTGCCCCCTCATTGATGAGCGGCTGGATATCTGTCTTGGCAAATACACCACAGCGCGCTGCAATCGGATAGATTGCTTTATAATTTTTGGCATATTCATTTAATCCGGAAGCATCGGTCTGGATCAGGGATGCCATCTGATCAATGAACGAACCTGTACCGCCGGCACAGATACCGTTCATACGCTGTTCGACATTGCCGCCTTCAAAATAGATGATCTTGGCATCTTCTCCGCCGAGCTCGATTGCAACATCGGTCTGTGGCGCATAATGAGTGAGAGCAGTGGATACTGCAATAACCTCCTGCGTAAACGGAACCTCCAGATGCTTTGCAAGGGTCAGTCCGCCTGATCCGGTAATAACAGGAGAAACAGAAAGATCCCCCAGTTCGTTGGATGCTTTGGCAATTAAGGACGCCAGTGTCTCCTGAATATTTGCAAAATGACGCTCGTAATCGGAAAACAGGATGTTGTCCTGTGAGTCGAGGATTGCAATTTTGACGGTGGTGGAACCGATATCAATTCCAAGTTTATGTAACTGCTTGTCACTCATAAATGTAACCTCCATGTGTAAGTAACTAAACTTATTATAAATAAGTATGATTTCAAAACAAAACCTAAAACATTATACGACAAGAATTGACAAAAGACAACGACTGAAAACATAAAGATTTTATAAAATGTTGGAAAGAACGTGCCGTTGCGTTGACAAGAGGGATTTGAAAACCGTATAATTGGTTGACAGAAAGGTCAGAAGTGACCGTAACCATACATACACTATTCTATGTAGACAGGAGACAGATTTATGAACTGGATGGATAAACTGGAACGCAAATGGGGACGACATGCGGTCGCCAATCTGAGCAGATATTTTGTACTTGCGCAGGTGATTGGATACGTGGTACAGCTGACGGCACCCGGACTCATGAGTTATATGAATTTTGATATGGGCAGTATTCTGCACGGACAGCTCTGGAGAGTTGTGACATGGATTTTTACACCGACGGCATCGCTGGATGTTTTTGGAATCTTATTTCTGTTCTGTGTGCTTATGTGGGGCAGTTCGCTGGAATCCATGCTTGGAACATTCCGCATGAATGTATTTTTGTGGGGAAGTGTGATTTTGTGTGATATTGTGGGCGCGATCGTATATGTTGTTACGCGGATTCTGCTGGGATATGGTTTTTCTCCGTATCTGTCCACGTATTATATTCTGATGTCCATGCTGCTGGCGCTGGCCATGTGCATGCCGGAGGGAGAGGTACGCCTGTATTTTGTCCTTCCGATCAGGATGAAATGGATGTTAATTTTTGAACTGGTATATCTGGGATATCAGGTGGTTCGTATATTCTCGATCGGAATTGCAAGTTATGGAACCGGAATGGGAATTCTCGTGGGTGTTTTAAACTGCGTACAGATTGTGGTTCCGGTACTCAATATGTTCTGGTTTTTCCATGCAATGAAGACCCGTTTGTCCGGAAAACAAAAGAAACGCCAGAAAGAATTCCGGGCACAGTTCAGTCAGCCTCGTCCGGGGTCCGGCATTGCACGTCACAAATGTGCCATCTGTGGTAGAACCGAGCTGACAAATCCGGAATTACAGTTCCGTTATTGCAGCAAATGCGTGGGAAATCGTGAATACTGTCAGGATCATCTGTTTACCCACCAGCACGTAAAATAAAATTTAGTGAGTGGAAAAGAAAAAAATCATGAAGAAAAAGTTTTTAAGTGTTTTGCTTATCGTTGCGGTTCTGATAGGAATGGCAGGTGTCAGCGGAACACAGACAGAATCAGGAGAACAGAAAGCAGACAAAGAACAAAAGCAGCAGGAAAACGAACAGACTGCGGAAACGAAAGTGGAAATTCCACCGGAAAATGAGGAAGAACAAAAGGGATGGATCGGTGTTATCTTAAACGGAGATGAGACAGAAGCCTATACACTGGCACATATTGACGGAATCCGGGCGGCAGCAGAAAATGTCAGTCTTCCGGAGCAGGATATCATCTGGAAAGAGCGTGTCGGTGCGAATGATGGCTGCAAAAGTGCGGTAAAGGATCTTATCAGACAGGGATGTGAGATTATTATTGCAAACAGCGCCATCTATGAAGAAGCAATAAAAAGTGAAGCAGAAAAGAATCCGGAAGTTGATTTTGTAGTTATCAACGATTCAAAGACACAGAGTACGGTAACGGAAGACGGAACAGAACTCACAAATCTTTACAATGTACATATGGATACCTACGAAGCTTCTTATGTGGCAGGAGTCACGGCCGGAATGAAAGTAGCAAAGCTGAAGGAAAAGAAAAAGATTCCCGCAAAGAGTTTTGACGAAAAGAAAAATGTAAAACTGGGATATGTGGCGGCAGAGGCAAACGATGATGCACATGCAGATATTAATGCCTATTACCTGGGAGTAAAGGCCGTCTGTAAAAAGGTTGTTTTACAGGTAGAATACATAGATGCCTGGAATAACAGTGATGCGGAGGCAACCGCAGCCGGAGATCTGATCCGGAGCGGGTGTGTGGTTCTTGCATCCAATACCGATCTGGATGCTGTTATGCAGATGGCTGAAAATGCAAAAGAAAGCGGAAAATGCGTATACGCGGTTGGAAGAAACTCTGATATGCGTCAGATGGCAGGAAAGGCCGCGCTGACTTCGGTTGTCAGTGTGTGGTCGGTTTATTATACAGAGCTGTTTGATGCAAAGCTGAATGGCCGCTATATGGAACAGAACTGGAATGGCGGATATGCACAGGGAGCGGTTACAATTTCTACACTGGGAAAAAGTGCATCCTCCGGAACCGGTGACAGAGTGAAAAAAACGGAAGAAAAAATAAAAAACGGGAAGAAACAGATTGCATATTTTTCAACACGTGCGCTGGACGGAATTCTGGAATCCGAAAAAGGACAGGAGCAATAGCGTACACAGGCGCGTTCCGGTTGACAAATATCGGGAATATCCCTATAATTATTCTTATTTGAGGAGTGCTGGAGGAATAGACATATGGAAAATGAAGCGGTTTCCAAGAATTTTATTGAACAGATTATTGAAAAGGACCTGGCAGAGGGACATTGTGAAACGGTAAAAACCCGTTTTCCACCGGAGCCAAACGGATATCTGCATATCGGACATGCAAAGTCCATTCTTTTAAATTCAGGGTTAGCAAAAAAGTACGGAGGAGAATTCAATCTCCGCTTTGATGATACAAATCCGACAAAAGAGAAACTTGAGTTTGTAGAGTCTATTAAGGAAGACGTAAAATGGCTTGGAGCAGATTGGGGAGATCGTCTCTTCTTTGCATCAAATTACTTCGATCAGATGTATGAAGCAGCGATTAAACTGATTAAAAAGGGAAAAGCATATGTATCCGATCTGTCTGCAGACGAAATCCGTGAGTATCGCGGTACTCTGACAGAGCCGGGAAAAGAAGACCCATATGCCAAAAGAAGCGTAGAGGAAAATCTTGCGCTGTTTGAAGAAATGAAGGAAGGAAAATGTGAGGATGGAAGTCGTGTACTTCGTGCACGGATTGATATGACTTCTTCCAATATCAATATGAGAGATCCGATCCTTTATCGTGTGGCACATATGACACATCACAATACCGGGGACAAGTGGTGTATTTATCCGATGTACGATTTTGCACATCCGATTGAGGATGCAATCGAGGGAATAACCCATTCCATCTGTACTCTGGAGTTCGAGGATCACAGACCGTTGTATGACTGGGTTGTGACAGAACTTGGATATAAGACCAGTCCGGAAGGGACTCCGAAGCAGATCGAGTTTGCAAAACTGTATCTGACAAATGTTGTAACCGGAAAACGTTATATCAAGCGTCTGGTTGAGGAGAAGATTGTAGATGGATGGGATGATCCACGTCTGGTTTCCATTGCAGCGCTGCGCCGCAGAGGATATACACCGGAATCCATTCAGAAATTTATCGAACTTGGAGGTATTTCCAAGGCAAACAGTTCTACGGATTATGCAATGCTTGAGTACTGCATCCGTGAGGATCTGAAGATGAAACGTCCACGTATGATGGCAGTTTTAGATCCGGTAAAGGTTGTCATTGACAATTATCCGCAGGGCCAGACGGAGGAACTTCCGGTGGACAATAATCTGGAAAATCCGGAACTCGGAAAGAGAACCGTTCCGTTTACCAGGGAAATTTATATTGAACGGGATGATTTTATGGAAGAACCGCCGAAGAAATATTTCCGTATGTTCCCGGGAAATGAAGTACGTCTCATGAATGCATATTTCGTGAAATGTGTCGGATTTGAAAAGGATGAGAGCGGGAAAGTTACGGTTATCCACTGCACATATGACCCGGCATCAAAAGGCGGAAACAGCCCGGATGGAAGAAAAGTAAAGGGAACCATTCACTGGGTATCGGCAGAACACGGAAAGAAAGTAACGGTTCGCTTATATGAGAACCTCATTAATGAAGAACTTGGCGTATATAATGAAGACGGAAGTCTGAATCTGAATCCGAATTCCCTGACTGTCCTGACAGAGAGCATTGTAGAGCCGGCATTGTTAGAGGCAAAACCATATGAGAGTTTTCAGTTTGTAAGAGAAGGATTTTTCTGCGCAGATTATAAGGATTCAAAGCCGGGAGCGCCTGTATTTAACAGAATTGTTTCTTTGAAGAGTTCTTTTAAGCTGCCGAAAAAATAAAGAATAGACAAAAAGAGGCGTAGAATGAATTTATTATCGGGATTGGAAAAATTTGGTCTGGATCAGATGGATACAGACCACCTCTTTGAAGAGGAAAAAAGTGATACACCTGCACGGAAAGCACCGGAACCGGTGCCAAAAAAAGAACCGGTTCACAGCGAAACTGAGTTCTTACTGGATAAATCCATCCGTTGTCCGGTATGTGATAATGTTTTCCGTACAAGAATGGTAAAAACTGGACGGGTAAAGCGCATGGAACCGGATTTTGATCTACGTCCGCGTTTTCAGTACATTGATACAAATAAATATGATGTATCGTCCTGCCCACAGTGCGGATATACGGCGATGAACCGCTATTTTACCCATTTGTCTACCGGTCAGGTCAAGATGATTGAAGAAGGGGTATGCCATAAGTTCAAAGGGCAGAAGCAGCCAAAAGAAGAACCGATGGAGCCGTATTCTTACGAAAAAGCCATTGAGCGGTATAAATTGGCTTTATATAATACACTGGTGAAAAAGGGAAAGAACAGTGAAAAGGCATATGAGTGCCTAAAGATATCCTGGCTGTACCGCGGCTGGATTGAGGAGCTTTCCAAGGCAAAAAAGAAAGATGAAAAAACACTTGCCGAATGCCGGAAAGAAGAAGCCACGTATTATGAACAGGCATATGAGGGATTTTTAAAAGCGATTGCATCCGAAAATTTCCCAATGTGCGGAATGGAAGAAAGTACCGTAAACCTGTTGATGGCGAATATAGCTTATAAACTTGGAAAGGTGGACATTGCATCCAGATTCATTTCCATGATTCTGACTTCACAGGCAGCTTCCCGAGTGGCAAAAGACCGAGCGATGCTTTTAAAAGAAGAGATTATTGCAAAACTGCACGGCAAAGGATAATCTATGGCTGGAAAATTTTATGCGGTAAAAAAGGGAAAAGTTCCGGGAATTTATACCTCATGGGATGCATGTAAAAGTATGGTGCATGGATTTCCGGGAGCTGTCTATAAAGGGTTTGCGACACGCGCAGAAGCGGAACAGTTTCTGGAAGAAAAAAAAGAGGAACAAAAGGAACCGGAAAATTATGCGTTTGTCGACGGTTCGTTTAACAGTGCTACTTCCGTCTATGGATATGGCGGATTTCTCGTGACAAAGGGAGAACGTCACGTGATCAGCGGAAGCGGCAATGATCCCCAGATGGCATCGATGCGCAATGTGGCAGGAGAGGTGTTAGGCAGCATGGCTGCAGTAAAAGAAGCTGTTGCCATGGGACTTACCGACTTAACCATTTATTATGACTATATGGGAATAGAGATGTGGGCAACCGGAGCCTGGAAGCGGAACAAACAGGGAACGATTGCCTATTATGATTTTATACAGTCCGTGAATGATAAAATTTCCCTTCATTTTGTGAAAGTGAAAGGACATTCCGGGGTAGAAGGAAATGAAGAGGCAGACCGGTTGGCAAGACTTGCTGCCGGGGTAGATTAGACAGACAGGGGTGACAAAGTGAGCGTATTTAATGTAGAACTGAAAAAAGTGGTGGATGACAGTTACGATATTGAGATGGGGTATCGTCTGGAGGATCAACTGGTAGAGGATTTAGAGACCGGTCTTCTGGGAAAAATCAGGAAGTTTGCCGTGATCACGGATTCCAATGTACTGGATCTGTATGCAAAACCAATCAGTGAAAAGCTGAGCAAGGCTGGATTTAAAGTGGAACTGTTCGTATTTCCCGCAGGAGAAAAAAGTAAGACCAGACAGACGAAGGCGAAGATTGAAGATGCCATGCTGGAAAAAGGGTTCCGCAGAGATTGTGCTGTGATTGCAATCGGCGGAGGTGTTGTTACGGATCTGGCAGGATTTCTGGCAGGAACATATGGCAGAGGCGTACCGTTTATCAATTATGCGACCACACTTCTGGCTGCTGCAGATGCATCCGTGGGCGGAAAGACTGCCGTTGATACACCGCTTGCAACGAATCTGATTGGACTTTTCAATCAGCCGCGCAAGGTCTACATTGATATTGCCGCATGGAAAACCCTTCTGAAACGTCAGATGGCAAGCGGCATGGCAGAGACCATCAAGCATGCATGTCTGGCGAGCCGTGAAATGTTTGAGTTTATCGAGGAAAACTTGGATGATATTATGAGTTTCCAGAAGTTTGCCTGCGAATATATCGCAGAGAACAACTGCAAGATCAAGTATGATGTTGTCATGAAAGACGAGAGAGAAAGCGGACTGCGCGAAGTCCTGAATTTAGGACACACGGTGGGACGTGCCATTGAAACTGTCAGTGACTACCGGCTCCTGCACGGCGAGGCACTTTCCATCGGAATGGCGGCTATGGTACTGCTTTCTGCAAGACTTGGCTATATGTCGGAGGAAGAGGCAGAGCGTGTGACTAAGCTGTATGCGCGTGTGGGACTTCCGACAAGAATTCCGGATTATATTGATCGTGAGGCTCTGGTTAAGAAGCTTTATACCGACAAAAAGGTGCGTGACGGAAAGTTACGCTTTGTGATCGAAAAAGGCATTGGCGATGTAGTGGAGTTTGCGCCGAATGTGTATGCCAAGCCGATCGAGGAGAGTCTGGCAAGAGAGATTATTATGGAACTGTAAAAGTTATACGAGGACGATGGGCTGTCGGTATTCGTTTGGTAATTCGGTCTGTATCTGCATGGAAGATGTAGTGCGGTACAGATCAGCACAGACTACATCGTGTAAAAAACGTTTGTATGCAATTCCATGAAGGATAGAAGAAGCATCTGCAACTTTGGTAATCAAAGGAACGGATGCTTCTTTTTTGATGGCAGAAAGAAGCACAGAGGAATCCCTGCGGAAACCAAGCACACGCAGATATGGAATGCCATCCGGCTGCCAGAGTGCAGCATAATCGTCCTGCCGGATGTTGAGCAGGATGTGGAGCAGTGCACGGCAGATGCGTGTGTATGTTGTGTTTTTGCTTTTTAAGAGATCGGCAAACTGCGAAAAACTTAAAAAATGTTCTAGATGCTGGTCGATTCGATGGGACAGATCCTTACCACAGTCTGCAAAGTCAGCATAGCCTCCGTCGTACAGTGCCCATAACCGGGTGTAGAGAGCCTGAGAAAAAGCATCCGTGTCCAGAAGAAGGTTCTGCTGTGCCAAAGCGGCAAGGAGGGAGGCGGAAGTCTCGGGAAGCATCTGCGAAAGCCCGAAATCATAGCCGTCTGTACTTATACGCATAGAATGGTTGTGGTTACCGTCATTTTCAGACGGCGCAAGCAGGGCGTTTCTTATGGCAGTTGCAGAGGCATAGGTTACACCTGTTTTTGTGCTGTGGTAACCTTCCCCGATACGTTGGACCGGCATACTGGAAAAAGTTCTGTCATGTACGCTGTTTATGGAATTCCAGCGGGCGATTGCTTTTTCGTATTCTAAGGCCAGAATATTGTTCGGAGATGCCAGAAAAGAAGAAACCGCATCAGAAGAAAAGAAAGGCAGCAGGGAACACAGTGCGTGGCTTCGTGCGACAGGAAACGGATTTCCCTGCTTCATGTCATAAGAAACCAGCATCTGATAGTCCGAAGCATTTTTGGAAAGAACTTCGACAATTGCCTGCATAAGTTCTTTTTCTGGAGTTTCACAGCCATAGCAGAGCGTGTCAACGACGCCTGTTTTTCCGAGAAGCTGTACGCCTCCGGCAGCAAAATATTCCGCGGAAGCGGTCGCCCATACAGCCGGAAGTTCGAGTACCAGATCGGCACCGCCGAGAAGTGCCATGCGGGTGCGCGTGTATTTGTCGGCAATGGCAGGAA
>ULVR01060171.1_pt1 | contig 19561 bp, 16 predicted proteins | sample 1959601 | NCBI WGS metagenome assembly ULVR01 (sample SAMEA4835791, study PRJEB28245) | human gut metagenome | biome: gut microbiome; material: fecal sample | place: Denmark | collected 2008
TTTTTGTAGGGCAAAGCACCTGTATATCGTCTATAGGCGAAAATCCGTAGGTGTCGGGCAGACGCTGTTTTGCAAGCTGTATTACAAGCTCGGCAATATCGCTTTCAAGCGACTTGTTCATAAAGAAGAAGTCGTTCTGTCTGTCATCAAGTACGGGAAATTCACCATTTACTATCCTGTGGGCATTTGTTACTATAAGGCTCTGTGCCGCCTGTCTGAATATCTCTTTAAGTTCCACTGACGGAATATAATGCGACGCTATAAGATCCTTCAGCACGTTTCCTGCGCCTACGGACGGAAGCTGATTTGAGTCGCCTACCATAATGAATTTAGATGTGGGCTTTATCGCTCTTACAAGCGAACACATAAGAAGTGCGTCAACCATCGACATTTCATCGGCTATTACAACATCGGCAGGGAGCGGATTTGTTTCGTTGCGCTTGAATTTAAGCTCGCCCTTTGCGGTAAAATCGACCTCAAGCAATCTGTGGATAGTTCTTGCAGGCTCGCCTGTAAGATCGGACATACGCTTTGCCGCTCTGCCTGTCGGGGCGCACAGAAGTATGCGTTTTTTCTGAGCTTTAAGGATCTTGATAACGCCGTTCAGGGTCGTGGTTTTACCTGTGCCGGGACCGCCCGTCAGAATAAATACAGAGCCTGTAAGACAGGCACTGATAGCCGCACGCTGAAGATCCTCGTACTGTATATTCTCCGAAAATTCTACTTCTCTTATCTCATCGGAATAATCCTTTTCGTACTGTGCGGAGGTTCTCAGCATAAAGGCAAGTTTTTTCGCAATATAAGTTTCGGCAAGGTAGTATTCGGGGAGATACACAAACTCACGCTTTCCGAGCGTTATTCTTACTACCCAGTCCTTCTCCTCACAGTCGTCAAGGCAGGATTCAAACTGCCTGCGTTCAATCCCGAGATTATCGCAGACAGATTCACGCAGTTTTTCGGTCGGCAGGCAGGTATGACCTGCGTTTGCGTTTTCGTGCAGGACGTACACTATACCTGCCCGTACACGATCGCTGTTCTCCGCATCAAAGCCGAGATCTGCCGCCATACGATCGACCGAGCGAAAATCTATATCTATGCCGCTTGTGCATAGTATGTAGGGGTTTGTCTTAATCTGCTTTATGCTGTCGTGCTCAAATGCAGACCATACGCTTATTGCGTGGGCAGGTCCGAAATTATATTCGCCGAGAAATTTTATGACCTCGTTTACACCTGTTATCTTGTGATATTCGTTTGATATGTACAGCGCCTTGTCGGAGGTTATGCCTTTTATCACGGTGAGCTGCATACAATCGTTATCTATTATATCCAGTGCTTCCGTACCGAACTGCTTTACTATTTTCTTTGCTATGGCGGGGCCAAGCCCTTTTATAACGCCTGAGCCGAGATAGGCGGATATTTCGCTTTCCGTTTCCGGCATTGAGCGCTCGCACATTGCCGCCTTGAACTGTCTGCCGTACTTCGGGCTTGTTATCCATCCGCCACGCAGACTAAGCCGTTCGCCCTCGTTCACATCTCCCAGATTTCCGACTACTGCTATAAGTCCTTCGTCACAGCCGAGATTTATGACAGTGTAGCCGTTATCGGCATTTTTATATATAACGTCCTCCACAGAGCCGCTCAGCTCTACGGAAATATCGACCTTCTGATTATCCAACACACAGCCTCCGTTCTTCAGATTCTATATCTGTTTTTTCTTTGTCGCTCTAAGTGTCACTCTCGGACAGTCGGCGATAAGATTACGGCATATAACGGCGAACTCGCTGTCGCTGAGCAATTCTTCGCCGGCATTTATTATAACCTTGCCGTCTGTCGCTTTAAGGGCGGCTCTTACCTTTCCCTCCACATCGTCACAGCCGTCGGGCGTTACGCTGACAGGCGGAGTGGCGGGCATGCCGAGATTTCCGATGAAAAGAATAACGTTAACAGCCCCCATAATACCGAGAAAAATCATAGCGAAAAGCATTAAGTATGCACCACTCATAAGATCAACTCCTTCTGACAGTTTATCTCATTATATGGTGCATACGCATTTTACGTTACGGATTGCAGGTGCAAAGAATAGCGTTCCAGCCCTCTTTTTCCGATATGCTTTCTACCTTTATATTGTTTTCTTTAAGTGCGGACAAAACCTCGTCAAGTCGCTCGGTGATAATGCCCGACACTATCAGCTTGCCGTTCTTCTTTAAAAATCCGCTGAAATACGGCGACATTGACACAATTACATCTGCTACTATATTGGCGGTAATTATATCAAAGCCTGTGCCTATCTTCTCTCTGAGCGGCTCATCATCGCTGATATTTCCTATATAAGCGGAAACAATATCACTGCCGAAGCCGTTCTTTTCGGTATTTTCCTTTGCGGTGCGTACCGAGTTTTCAAATATATCCACCATTACCGCCTGCTTTGCGCCGAGCAGAAGTCCTGCGATGGACAGTATGCCGCTTCCCGTGCCGAGATCGAGCATTCTGTCGCCCTCGTGTATCTGCTTTTCAAGAAGCTCCATTACAAGACGGGTTGTGTGGTGCTGACCTGTTCCGAATGACGAAGCGGGGTCGATCTCAAGTATCTTTCTGCCGTCTGTGTTCTCTACTTCTTCCCAGCTCGGCTTTACTATCAGCTTTTCGCCTACCGTGAATGGCTTGTAATACTGTTTCCAGTTATTTGCCCAGTCCTCCTCACGCACGCAATCTATCGTTACGTCAAGGCTTCCGTAAAAATCATCCGTATCGTTTTCCTTAAGCTCATCAAGAGTGCCGCCGAGCGCAGAGAGCATTTCCGCACCCTGCTCATTATCCTGCACATAGCAGGTTATGTGCGGTTCTACGGTTTTAAGTCCCATAAGGCTGTCATCTACATAATCCCAGTTATATTCCTTGTTTTCGAGGAACTCCTCAAAATCGGCGGGGTCGTGAATTATAAATCCGTTAAGTCCAAGCTCGGACAGGCGCATTACAAGCACCTGTATCGCTTCACTTTTCGTATATACATCTACCTGTCTGAATTGCATAGTAATACCTCTTATTTTTTATTTGCCGACGGGGCATAAATATCTATAGTATATTACAGCTTGTAGAAAAAGTCTGTTATTTAAAAGAATAGAACAAGTTCTCTATCCCTATCCCCAAACCCCTTCCCCCTGGGAAGGGGCTATATTACTGGGGCTACCGCCCCTAGACCCTGTTGGGGGCTACGCCCCTCAACCCCATTTTTTGATAACGATAGAGATTTTTCCACAGTCTGAAATATCTATAGTATATTATCCTACATTTCGGAGAAAAAAGCAAGTGTTTGACGCAAAAATGCACCGCCCTTATAAAAAGGACGGTGCAAAACATTCAAGGAAGAACCAATGTTAAATTCCGGATTACCGTTAATCGTTATCCTGCAGAGCCTCGTAAGCCTCTTCGCCTGTACGAACCTTGATTACGTTTTCAACGTCGTATACGAAAATCTTACCGTCGCCTATCTTACCGGTATAGAGTGCATTCTTGGCAACCTCTACGACCTTTTCAACAGGAACCTTGCAAACTACGATCTCGACCTTCATCTTGGGAAGAAGTCTTGCGTCTACGGGAACACCACGATAGAACTCAGTTGAACCCTTCTGCATACCGCAGCCCATTACATGAGATACTGTCATACCGGTGATGCCGATAGATGAAAGTGCGTGCTTGAGAACTTCGAACTTCTCCTGGTTTGCGATAATGTCTACCTTTGTCATCTTTACATCGCTGTCGCTGATAGGAGCTCTTGCCTTTGAAACGTGCTGTACGGGTACAGAGGTTTCAACAGTAGCAGCCGTAGTAACAACTGCTGTATCTTCTGCGGAAGAACCACTGTATACGCTGTCGCCTGCGATAACGAAATCTGCGTAGGAACTCGGCAGACCGTGTTCTGTTGTATCAAGACCCTTGAGCTCTTCTTCTCTTGAAGCTCTCAGGCCGATCGTGTGCTTTAAGATATAGAATGTCAGGAACATCGTTACTGCTGTGAATGCACAAACCGAAACAACACCGAGTAACTGGATACCAAGCTGTTTGAATCCGCCGCCGTAGAACAGACCCGTGATGCCGTTCTGACCTTTACCTGTTGCGAATAAGCCTACTGCGATAGAGCCCCATAGACCGTTGAAGAAGTGTACTGCTACTGCGCCGACAGGGTCATCAACTTTGAGCTTGTAGTCGAGCAGCCAAACACCGAAGCAAACCAGTAAGCCTGAAACAATACCGATTATTGTTGCGCCGAGTGCGTCTGTATCTGCACAGGGAGCCGTGATAGCTACAAGTCCTGCGAGCGATGCGTTAAGGCACATCGAAACATCGGGCTTGCCGTTTTTAAGCCAAGTGAAAATCATCGTTACTACCGTTGCAACTGCGGGAGCAATTGTTGTGGTAAGGAATATATCTGCGAGGTAATCTACGTTGGAAGCTGCGGCACCGTTGAATCCGTACCAACCGAACCAGAGGATGAATACGCCGAGTGCGCCGAGAGGGATTGAGTGACCTAAGATAGCTCTGGGCTTACCGTCCTTGCTGAACTTGCCGATACGGGGTCCGACCATTGCGGCACCGATAAGAGCCGTAAGACCGCCGACCATATGTATTGCCGTTGAGCCTGCAAAGTCAACGAAGCCGAGCTGTGCGAGCCAGCCGCCGCCCCAGATCCAGTGAGCCTCGATAGGATAAACAACAAGGCTGATAACGAATGAGTAGATGCAGTAGCTGATGAACTTTGTACGCTCTGCCATAGCACCTGAAACTATCGTTGCTGCGGTAGCGCAGAATACTAAGTTGAATACGAACTCCGCACATCTGTTGAAGTCTGAAAGCTGAGTAAGAACGTCAAGATTCGGAACACCGATAAGTCCGAAGAATGTATCTTCGCCAAGCATCAGACCGAAGCCGAGAAGTACGAATGCAATCGTACCGAGGCAGAAGTCCATTAAGTTTTTCATTATAATGTTGCCGGCATTCTTTGCTCTGGTGAAACCTGTTTCAACCATTGCGAAACCGCACTGCATAAAGAATACCAATGCGGCACCGATAAGGTACCATATACCGTTGCCGTCGCCGACGTTGAACATCGTGGCGTTAACGGTTTCCTGAATTTTGTCTGCCGACTCGGCAGCAAGAGTTAGCGTGGATAAGAAATCCATTGATAACCGCCCCTTTCAATAGGTAATTTTCTGACTGCGGCTGTGCCGCTTTTTTCTTGAAACGGGTCTGAAAAAATTCTATCTGCACCCCTCTGCACCTTTGCAGATACTGCAGAACTTTTGCAATCCCGCTTAAAACAAAAGGAGCCGCACGAACTTTTGTTGTTCGTGTAGCTCCGTTGCTTACAAGTATTATTATACTTACGGCGGGGTGATTTGTCAACGCTTTTTTGCAAGTTTTTTATTTGTTTCTTGCATTTTGTGAAATCTGCATAATATCTTGATGAATTTTTCGTAAAGCAGTTATGCAGTTGCGCCAACAATATATCGGAAATCGGATTGCGAATGCGACTGATTTTCGGGCTTTTCACTTAATTTTATCGGAATCGGGACGTTTTTTGCCAATTATGACGTATGAATGTAAATATCCGTCATACTGCAAATTCCTACAGTTTTAATTCATTTTTCGGTGTTTATCCTGAATAACGGGCGGATTTTTGCAACAGAAGTTTAAATTTCTCGCAATATTTATGTAAAAACTACCGCCTGTACGGGTTCTGAAACCAAAAAAAGCGACAGGTAAAGCCATGTACGGCAATTCAAGGGCGGAGCCACCGTAACATCTGTCGCTTTTTTAGTATTATATGCTTTTTATGTCACGCTGTGAATATTCTTGTTCCTCGCATCTTTCCGCCATATACATTCCAAGCTCGGCGAACACGGGCGGTATATCATAAACTGTCCTGCCGTCCTGTTCGCACATTGTGCATTCGCCCGGAGTTGCTGGAGAAAGCATATCCGATGCGGTGACGAGGTTATTCTCCTTGCGTATGCCGGCATTTTCGAAAAATCCGTCATAAAGGGGGCTTTGCTCATCGTTATGGTACAGATTGACGATATTGTACTTGCATATCATCATTTCATCGTTTGTTATATGAGAGCCGACACCGAACTGTGATATTCCGTCATTGAGAAGTAATTTCCCGACAATATCCAGCACATCTCTTATCATAGCGGAGGTGCAATCGTCAAGATAATAAATATCCTTGTGGAAAGCGATGATATTTCCGTTTTCATCCTTAGGCTCGGCGGTTTGGGGAGCGGGAAGCTCCAGAATAAAGAACAGCCTCTCGTTTTCGTGCAGTTTTATGAAATCCTCAAGCAAGGGCAGAGTTTTTTGTGCCGATACGTTTGCGGTGAAGATTTTTCCGTCCGTTTTATAACCTTCGCTGAGCTCATCGGCAAAGGAAATCGAAAAACCTTTTCTCATAGTAAGCATAATTTATACCTCTTATTTTCTTCCTTCCAAATACATTACAACCGTCATTGCGAGCCCGAGCGCAAGTCCGGTCGCTCCGGCGGCATACAACCATATTGTATCAGTCATCAGCTGTAGTGCCTCACCGATGCCATAGCCAAATAATACTTCAAACAGAAACGCAAAAATCATCATACCGAGCGTCCATAAAACGCCGAAAATCAGTCCCGCCAACATTCCGACAGGAAGGAACGACAGAAAATTCTTATCAAAGTCTGCCACTTCACATTCCTTTCGTGTAAGCTTTTTTCAATTCTGCTCTCTTTACGGCTATTGCGGCGGCTTGTGAAATATCCTCGTTTCCTGCACAGCACGAAAAAGTGTTTGAAATATGATAACCGCCATTGCGGAACATACTCGAATAAATATCGGCGGTGTCACTGTCAAAGCCGTCTTTCATTATAATAGTTCCGCTCCGGAATATAATTACCGTCTCTCCGTCGGCACACATTTCATCGCAGTGTACCATATAAAGGACATTCTTCTCGCAACCGACCAAATACGCCTTATCATAACTCTGAGTCAGATGTACACCTTTAAGCTCACCTGTTTTTCTGAAATCGGGATAAACGCCCTCATAGCCTGCTTTATAAAGTGTATCTGTGATATTTTTTCTTATCCGAATGTTTTCGGGTTCAAGTCCGATTATTTCCGATATAGTGGGATAATCCTTGCAAAGCCCCCAAAAAATCATATACAGTTCACGCCAGAGCGGTTCATATTTCACATCATCAAGCCCGCTGAAACGTTTATTTGAAATTCCTGTTTTAGCACGTCTGACATTCTTTAAGATGATTGCGGTAAACTCATTTAATCCATACTTTTCGGCATAAGCTGTAAGAACCGGTAATTCAGGTTTCACTTTAGAGCTGTCTGTAATTTCCATAAGTTCAAGCACAAGCGGTAGGTAATTACGCTCAGCTTCGCTGATAAAAGTTTCATCAAAGCTGTATCTGTCATATATATTAGCCGCCATACAAACTACTATATCCCATACGCCATCGGTGTTATATGTTTTCCTGCACGGCATCATTTCCGCATTTGCCCGATCAAACTTCAGTTCAAAATCTTCATCACCTCGTTCTTCGCTCCATACTGAGAAATGAATCACATTTTCATTTTCATCAATGCACATCTCATAGACAAGCACATAGCTGTCTTCAGGCATTGTATATTCGGTTTTAACTTTGTCAAGGCAAACCTTTAAAATGAAACCTTCCATATCAAAGAGAACAACCGCATTGTTTTCTTCCGTTCCGGTCAGATATATATTGCAATAGAATAACGAATCGTCATTGAATTTGCTGAATATTTTTTGCGTGAGCTTATCAATATTATTCATAACTGCCTCCCGTATTATTTTGTACTTACATTTTACCATAACTGCGCCGACAGTGCAACCACAAACGCAAAAACACCGCAGTATTTCCACTGCGGTGAATGTTAATGTGGGAAGCTCCTGAATAAAGAACAACCTCCCGTTTTAATTATCTTACTTCTTCTTTATAACCGTTCCCTGTCTTGTTTCCTCGACGGTGTAACCCATTGCGGTTATCTTATCTCTAAGCTCATCGGCAAGTGCAAAATTCTTATCCTTACGTGCCTGCTTTCTCTGCTCGGCAAGCTCAAGAATTTCAGCAGGAAGCTCCTCGGCTGTATCGGCAGGCTTTTCGTTTACTGCCTTTGCCTTTTCGATAAGCGACAGTGAAAGCACCTTGTCGAAGTCAGCAATAAGTGCCAGCTTTGTTGCGGGTGTTGTGTCAGCCTTTAATACGTCATACAGCGCAGTAATTGCAAGCGATGTGTTTATATCGTTGTCCATAGCGGCGGTGAAGCCCTCACGGAGCTTATCGTAAACCGCCTTGTCAACCTCGCCCTGCTCCGCCTTTAAAAGCTGTGCTATCTTAGCAACCAGCTTTTCGTATGCGCCCTTTGCGTTGTCAAGATTTTCATAAGAGAATACGAGCGACTTTCTGTAGTGTGACAGCAGGCAGAAGAAACGGTATATCACGGGGTCGTAGCCCTTGCTCTCAAGCAGGGATACCGTAAGGAATTCGCCCTTTGACTTGCTCATCTTGCCGCTGTTTGTATTGAGGTGGTGAACGTGGAACCAGTAGTTGCACCACTTATGACCGAGGTAAGCCTCACTCTGTGCTATCTCGTTTGTGTGGTGGGGGAATGCGTTGTCGATGCCGCCGCAGTGAATGTCAAGATATTCACCGAGATGCTTCATACTTATGCAGCTGCACTCGATATGCCAGCCGGGGTAGCCTACTCCCCACGGGCTGTCCCACTTGAGTTCCTGATCGTCAAACTTTGACTTTGTGAACCACAGAACGAAGTCAGCCTTATTTCTCTTGTTGCCGTCCTCCTCAACGCCTTCACGGACACCAACCGCAAGGTCTTCCTCCTTGAAATCGTTGAAAACATAATACTTTTCGAGTTTGGATGTGTCAAAATAGATATTTCCGCCTGCTTCGTAAGCGTAACCCTTTTCGATAAGAGAAGAAATTACCTTGATGAAATCTGCGATGCAGTGCGTTGCAGGCTCTACAACGTCGGGACGCTTGATGTTCAGCTTCGTGCAGTCCTCGAAGAAAGCGTCTGTGTAATACTTCGCTATCTCCATAACTGTCTTATGCTCACGCTTTGCGCCCTTCAGCATCTTGTCATCACCCGTGTCGCCGTCGCTTGTCAGATGTCCTACATCGGTAATGTTCATTACACGCTTTACATCATAGCCGACATAGCGCAGGTACTTTTCAAGCACGTCCTCCATAATGTAGCTGCGGAGATTTCCTATGTGTGCAAAGTGGTACACGGTAGGTCCGCAGGTGTACATATTTACCTTGCCCTCAACATTCGGCACGAATTCTTCCTTTTTGTGTGACAGTGAATTATATAACTGCATTTTCTTATCCTCGCTTTTATTTAATATTGTTTTCTTTAAGTTCTTCTCTGAGCAGATCTATCTCGCTCTGCATTGTTTCAAGCCTGCTCTGCAAGGCACATATCTGCTGTGCCACAGGGTCGGGAATGTGTATCTGGTCAAGGTCGCAGGCATTTACCCTCTGACCGTCACGGCGGACTATCCTTGCAGGAACGCCGACCGCAGTTGAGTTAGGCGGTACCTCCGACAGCACAACGGCATTTGCGGCTATCTTTGCGTTATCGCCCACCTTGAAAGGACCGAGAACTCTTGCACCTGAGCCTACCATTACATTGTTGCCGAGCGTGGGGTGACGTTTACCGGTATCTTTACCCGTACCGCCGAGCGTTACATTCTGATAAAGCGTGCAGTAGTCGCCTATCTCGGTAGTTTCGCCTATTACAACGCCGCTTCCGTGGTCGATGAACAAGCCCTTTCCTATCGTTGCGCCGGGGTGTATCTCTATACCCGTTTTCCGCAAAGCACGCTGTGATATCCACCTTGCAATGAAATAATGCTTTTTAAGGTACCATTTATGCGCCCTGCGGTATGCCCTTACAGCCTTGAAGCTGGGATACAGGAAAAACACCTCGAGATCGCTCTTTACGGCAGGATCTCGTTCTCTGACCGATTTTATATCCGCTTTAATTTTATCGAACATATGTTTCCTACCCTTCTCCGAAAATAAAAACGCCCTCGTCTGCATAACAGACGAAGGCGATATTTCTATCACGGTTCCACTTCGCTTCGGAGCTTACACTCCCTTTATGTCTTTAACGCAGACTACACGGGCAGAGATACTGATAAGTCTAACGTTCCCTCTGCCGACCCGGATAAAAAATCCGTACAGCCGCACTTCACCGTAAATCAGTCTGCCGTCTTTCACCTTACACGGCTCTCTGTAAGACTTCATTTTCCGGTTACTCTTGCCATACACGGTCTTTGCACTTATGCTTCATTATATGTTTAGTGTATCATAAATGCAACGCTGTGTCAAGCGAAAAAATATGAATTAAGAAGCTTACCTATTTATAGAAAAAGTCTGCTTTTAAGAAAACAGCTTATTCTCAAACCCTAACCCCAAACCCCTTCCCCTCGGGAAGGGGCTATTTTGCTGGGGCTACCGCCCCTAGTCCCTGTTGGGGGCTACGCCCCTCAACCTTTTTTAGCAAAGATAGCAATTTTTCTATAAACTAAGAGATTACTCCATTATATTCTTCACGATCGGCAGTCTTACGCAGACAAGAGTGCCTTTGCCAAGCTCGCTGTCAAGCGTCACCGTACCGCCGTAGCAGTTGACGATATGCTTTACTATGGAAAGGCCCAAACCGGTACTGCCCTCTTTGGTGCTTCTGCCCTTATCCACTCTGTAGAAACGCTCAAATACACGGTTAAGCGACTCCTTAGGGATGCCTATGCCGTTATCCCTTACATAGATACAGCCTGTCTCGCCCACATCGTGAAGCGTTATCTCAACCCTGCCGCCGTCCTTGTTGTACTTTATAGCGTTGCTGACTATGTTTTCGACAAGCTCGTATATGTGCTTGTATGCGGCACGGACGGTAAAGCTGTCGCCGGACAGTTCTATCGTGACGTTCTTTGCGCAAGCCGCAGGCTCCAGACATTCCTTTACCGCTGTGCATATCTCGGACAGCTTACAGTCGGTCACTTCCTCGGCTGTGGTCTTATTTTCAAGGGAGGATATTTCAAGAATGTCGCTGATTATTGTTGACATTCTCTTTGCCTCGGTAAGAATTTTTCCGATATAATAATCCTTCTTATCCTTAGGCACAAGTCCGTTTTCAAGAAGCTCGGCAAAGCCCGAAATTGCCGTGAGAGGCGTTTTCAGCTCGTGACCGGCATTTGCGAAGAAGTCGGCTTTTAGCTGTTCAGACATACGCTTGTCGGTAACGTCACGGATAACCATAAGTCCGCCGTGCATTGCATCTATTCCGCTTTTGGATACGGGGAATACCTGCACGAGCAAAATCCTTCCGTCAACTGTGCTTTCTATGGTTACCGTCCTGTCTTCATTTGCCGCTTTTTCCGCTCCGCTGATCATCTCGGGCTTTCTTGCAAGCTCGGGTACGGTCAAGGCGCCGCTTTCCTCAGAAGCGCCGAGCAGCTTAAGACCGGCACGGTTTATCGAAATTACCGAAAGATCGTTATCGTAAAGAATTACACCGTCCTGAAGGCTTTCAAGTATGAAGCGTTCCTTTTCACGCTCGTTTTCAAGCGTCTTCATATTATCCTGTATGCTTTTACGCATAAAATTGAACATTGTGACAAATTCATCAAGTTCGGGGTACTTATGCGACGGTATCTCCTCAAGTTCCGCAGAGATTTTTTCGTCACCGACATATTTCATACCGCTCATAGCCTTTGATATGCTGTTTATCGGCTTCATTATCTGGCGGGCAACACTGCTGACCGCTATAAGTCCTGCTATTATGCCTATTGCGGCGGCTATCAGCATGGGCGCTATGAACATTGACGCAAAATCCATATAGCTGTTTATATTGTAGCTTATTCTGATTATATCGTCATCCTTAACCTTCATAGCGGCATAAATCTGATTTTTGCCAAGCGTCTTTGAGTATCTTACGGCTACTCCGCTTCCTGTAAGTTCTGCCTGCTTTATCTCCTCACGGGTGCTGTGGTTATCGTCCGGCTCACCGTCGATATAGGTGTCTACAAATACAGTTCCGTCCTTATTGATAAAGCTCACTCTGGCGTTTCCGACAAGTGAGCTTAATCTGTTCGCAAGGTCATAGTCGTGGTCGGTTTCGTCCTCATATATCACACGGATAAGTCCGAGAGAAGTCAGCATATCGCTTTTTCTGACGTTCTGCTCCGTGCTTGAAAGAAGTGCGGTAGCAGATACAACGCATACCGACATAACTATCGCAATTACTATAAGAAAACGTACTATAAGTGCTTTTTTCATCTGTACGTCCTCCTGTTATTCTCCTATAAATCTGTAGCCTACTCCTCTTACCGTTTTGATAAGATGAGCGTTCTCGGCATCATCGCTGAGTTTTTTTCTGAGCGTTCCTATGTGCATATCGAGCGTTCTTGTTTCACCGACAAAATCTATGCCCCACACTTTCGTGAGAAGCTCCTCACGGCTGACTACTCTCGCCCTGTTCTTAAGAAGATACAAAAGAAGCTCGTATTCCTTCAACGTAAGCTCTATCGGTCTGCCGTCACGGCTCACCTCTCTGAGAGATGTGTTTACCGTTATGCCGCCTGCCGTAATCTTATCGGAAACGCTGTCAGACGTGCTTCTGCCGGAACGCCTTAAAAGCGCCTTTATTCTTGCGGCAAGTTCCATAATGCCGAACGGCTTTGTGAGATAATCGTCTGCGCCGTTTTCAAGCCCGAACACCTTGTCTATCTCGGCCGATTTTGCTGTCAGCATAAGTATCGGCGTATTCTTTGTATGCTCGTTTTCACGAAGAATCTTCACCGCCTGCACACCATCCATACCCGGCAGCATTATGTCGAACAGGAATATATCCGGCACCTGCTTTTCGGTTGCGGCAAGACAATCCTCCGCACTGACAAAGCTCTCCACCTCGTATGAATAAGCCGAAAGAGCGACCGTCACAAGCTCTCTTATACTGTCGTCGTCCTCTGTAATATAGATACGTTCAGCCATTGTATCAGCCTCCAAAGTTTATATAATACGGGTATTCTTGTATTCTCCCGTCTTGAAGAATTCCACCCACTCGCAGATATTTACCGCATGGTCGGCTATTCTTTCAAGATATTTTACTATCATAAGGGCATCGACCGCAACATCACCGCTGCAATGCTCGCTCTTTATAAGTTCTACTATGCGGTTTCTTATAGAAACGAACAGCTCGTCAACCTCATCGTCAGCCTTTATCGTTTCATTTGCAAGCTCCATATCGGTTGTTACGAATGAATCTATAGAGTGTGAAACCATTATTATTACCTTTTCGCTCATAGTCTGTATCTCTTTTACTATGTGCATAATAGCGGATACGTCTGCGGTAAGGCTGATCTCCGCAATATCTGCGGCATTGTCGGCTATACGCTCCATATCAGTCACCATTTTGAGCGCCGCTGAAACCTTACGAAGATCTCTTGCGACAGGCTGTTCACGAAGTATTATAGACAGGCACTGGCTCTCAATGTTCTTTTCTTCCTCATCTACCGCTCTGTCGCCGTCTACTACCTTTTTTGCAAGAACGGCATCGCTGTCACGCAGTGCTGTGATAGCTGAAGCTATCGCCTCCTCTATCATTCCGCCCATACGGATAAGATCGTTATTCAGCTTGCCGAGCTTATGTTCAAATGTTTCTCTCATTTCTGTTTGCCCTTTCTAATATAATATCACACATAACGTATAAAATCAACCGAAACGTCCTGTGATATAATCTTCCGTCCGCTTATCAACGGGGCGTGAAAACAGTTCGTCTGTCGGTGCGTACTCGACCATCTCTCCTACAAGAAAGAAAGCCGTGTAGTCCGAAATTCTTGTTGCCTGCTGCATATTGTGAGTTACAATAGCTACCGTGTACTTTTCCTTGAGCGTGTTCATAAGCTCCTCGATTTTAAGCGTTGATACAGGGTCGAGTGCCGATGTAGGTTCGTCCATAAGGATGACCTCAGGCTGAACGGCGATTGCTCTTGCGATACAGATTCTCTGCTGCTGACCGCCCGAAAGACTGAGTGCGGATTTATGAAGTCTGTCCTTTACCTCGTCAAAAACAGCCGCACCGATAAGGCTCTCTTCGACTATCCTGTCAAGCTTTGCCTTGCTCTTTATGCCGTGTACTCTCGGTCCGTATGCTATGTTATCGTAAATGCTCATCGGGAAGGGGTTAGGCTTCTGGAACACCATTCCTATCCTGCGGCGCAGTACGTTAGTATCAACGCCGTCAGCGTAGATGTCCTCGCCGTCAAGCAGGAACTGACCTGTTATCTTACAATCCGGCACAAGATCGTTCATACGGTTAAGGCTTTTCAGATATGTGGATTTGCCGCAGCCCGAAGGACCGATGAAGGCGGTTATCTTATTTGTCTTTATATCAAGGTTTATGTCCTTGAGAGCGTGATTTTCTCCGTAATACAGATTTACATTTCTTGTACAGAGCTTCACATCGCTCTGAGGTACGATTATATCTGACATTGTTTATCCTCTTTTCTTTTACGGCATTATACCGAGCGTTTCTTTCTTATTCTGTAAGCGACCAGCTTTGCGCATATGTTGATTATAAGCACTGTTACAAGCAGTACAAGCGCTGTAGAGAATGCGTACTTCATTTCGGCACCGCCACGCTGTGCGTACTGGTAAAGCTGAACAGTAAGCGAGCCGCCCTGATTCATCACCTTGCCGAAAATATCGCCGAGCGAATTTATACCTACCTCAGCGGCAATACCTGCTGTGAAGATAAGTGCCGCAGACTCACCTACTATTCTGCCTATGGACAGAATTACCGAGGTCAGTATACCGTCTATACAGCTTGGAAGAACAACGGTCCTTATAGTATGCCACTTAGGTGCGCCAAGTCCGACAGCACCCTCTCTGTAGCCCATAGGAACGGTCTTTATAGCTTCCTGCGTGGTACGGATTATGGTGGGCAGTACCATTATTGACAATGTCAGCGCACCTGTAAGCAGTGAGTAGTTTACCTTGAAGATATTGTAGAAGAACACACTGCCGAAAAGTCCGTATATGATTGAGGGGATACCTGCAAGCGTTTCGGTAGTGAATTCGATAATTCTTGTAAGTCTGCCCTGCTTTGCGTACTCGGTAAGATATATTGCCGCACCTACACCGACAGGTGTTGCGATGATAAGCGTAATCACTACAAGATAAAGCGTATTGATTATATTGCCGAGTACGCCGTAGTTTTCATAAGGATATGAGAACGCCGGAGTTGTAAGGAAGTTCAGGCTCATTCCATCTGTGCCTTTTACGGCTATGTATATAATCATACCGAGCGTCAGCGCAACGACTATGCCGGACGAAAGAAAAATCAGAGCCTTCAGCACTATGTCGCTTACTCTTCTGCGCTTTTTAGTAAGAGAATTCGTAACTGCTTTTGCCATAATCTATCACGCCTTTCCTGCGGTCTTTGCCGCTTTTTCCTTTTTGCCGCCCTTTTTGAGAATGCCGTTGAGTATCAGATTTATTATCATAATGAACACGAACAGCACAAGTCCTATCGCAAAGAGCGCCTCTCTGTGAAGTCCGCTCGAATACGGGAATTCGGCAACGATACCTGTTGTGAGGAATTTTACCGATGAGAACAGCTCCGGCATATTTGCACTGTTGCCTGCAACAAGGATAATAGCCATAGCCTCGCCTATCGCTCTGCCGACACCGAGAACGACACCGGACGCAATACCCGACTTTGCGGCGGGGATAACTACCTTGAAGATAGTCTGTATCTTCGTTGCTCCCAGTCCGTAGCTTGCCTCTCTGTATTCAGAAGGAACGGCGGATATTGCGTTCTCCGAAATGTTTATGATAGTGGGGAGTATCATTATGGCAAGTACGATTATGGCACTTGCGAGATTTGCGCCGCCTGTGAACTGATGTGTAGGATCATTTGCGTAAATGACCTCCTCCAGTGCATACATAAGCGGCTTTACAAGATTTGCGCCGAGCAAACCGTATATAACCGACGGGATACCCGCAAGAAGCTCGACCGCAGGCTTTACTACGTTCTTCATAGCCTTAGGTGCAAGCTCGGACAGGAACACCGCTGTGAGAAGTCCTATCGGAACACCGATCACTATTGCGCCGAGAGTACCGAATACCGACGTGAGAATCAACGGAAGGATACCGAACTGTTCTTTCTTTGCGTACCATGTGTCGCCGAACAGGAAATCAGTGATTCCGATTTTTCCTATGGCGGGAGCACCCGATATTATCATATAAATTGTTATCATCAGGACGCACGCTACCGCTGTGATCCCACACACGGTAAATATGTACTTCATTACACGCTCTGTAACGTTTGTGAATCCCGATTTTTTACTTCTTATAGCAGATCTCTGCTTTCTGACCGCGCCTACCGCAACTGCTGCGCCGCTTGTCTTTTCCAAGTAAACCATCCTTTCAGGGCTATACATACTTATACAGCAAATTCCGGTAACGGATTGCTACCGGAAAAGTGCTTACTGTATAGGAATTATCGACTTGTTTTTACTTTACGGGAACTGCACCCTGTGCAAGTACGAGTGCCTGACCTTCTTCCGAGAGAATGAAGTCAATGTAAGCCTTAACGAGCTTGTTATCGGAACCCTTGAGTGTTGCGCAGATAAAGGGTCTCTGTACTTCGTAAGCGCCGCTCTTTACGTTTTCTTCTGTAGCTTCAACGCCGCCGATCTTAAGTGCCTTTACTGTTTCGTCAACGTTTGCAAGTGAAGCGTAACCGATAGCACCGTCTGTTGTTGCAACTGCGTTGATAACCGAACCTGTAGACTCAAGTTCCTGTGCGTACTTCGGTTCCTTGTCGCCCATTACGATAGACTCGAAACCGTCTCTTGTACCTGAACCGTCCTCACGGCCTATAACTACGATAGCCTTGTCATCTCCGCCAAGCTCCTTCCAGTTTGTAATCTCGCCGGAATATACCTTTGCGAGATCCTGGAGTGTGATGTCTTCGAGCTTGTTTACGGGGTTTACTACGAGAGCGATACCGTCAAGTCCTACTACTGTAGCGTCAAGCTTTTCAGCTTCTTCGTCCTTGAGCTTTCTTGATGAGTTACCGATGTCGCACTTGCCTTCTGACGCTTCCTGGATGCCTGTACCTGAACCTGTGAGGTTTAAGTTAACTGTTACACCCTTGTTCTTTTCCATAAATGCACCGTTAACAGCCTTGATAACCTTTTCCATTGATGTTGAGCCGTTCATTGACAGTGTGCCGCTGAGTTCTTCTGTAGCAGCTGATGATGCTTCTGCGGATGATGCTTCGCTTGCAGATGTGCCTGCTGCAGATGAATCTGTGCCTGCTACGCTGCTTGTTGCAGTTTCTGAACAGCCTGTTGCTGCAGCAACTATTGCTGCGCCTGCGATAAGTGATATTAACTTCTTGTTCATGTTGTTGTCCTTTCTTAAGGGTCATACCCCTCGGAGTTTTCCTGATACTCCATAATATTTATGTACGTTTTTTATCTGTCGTTCGGTTTCCCTCCCGGCTACATTTCATATTATAGTCAGAACACGCTTTACATTAAAGCAAGGAATGGTATAAAGTCGGTAAAGTTTTTGTAAAGCCGCATATTCCGCATAGCAAAGCCAAACTATACACCGACTTTACATTTTTGCCGTGCAACTTTACATTTGATTTTTAACGCTTTACAGCTTTCAGCCGTCACTACGAATAGCTTTATATCTTGATTTGACGGTTAATTTATGGTAGAATAATATCAAAAGTTACACGAAAGAAGGTATAATATGCCACACTCATCGGGCGGAGGCTCTCACGGGGGCGGAAGCCACCACTCCTCCTCATCGCACAGCTCGTCACACCGTTCATCATCGGGAGGCGGCTCAAGCAGAATAAGAACCAGCCACACATATTTCCCCGGTGCAAGAAGATTCGTCTACTACAGAAACGGCGTTCCGAACTACGTCTACTCGGACACCGACCTTTCAAAAGGTCCGAGCAAGCTGAGATTTTTAATGCTCATATTCTATGTACCGTTTGTTCTGGCGGCATTCTTGATGATATTCACGTCTTTCGGCGTACCCGAAAAGCTGAAGGTAGATTATAACTCGCAGATAGTTATACAGGACGACGCTAACGTACTCGGAGATACAACAAAGCTCAGTGACGCACTTGAGGATTTCTTCAACACAACGGGTATTTCTCCCGCGGTAATGACTGTGTACAACTCCGACTGGGAGGATAACTATACCGACCTTGAGAAGTACGCTTATGAGCTTTATGTAAACCGGTTCTATGACGAAAAGCACTGGCTGATAGTGTATTCTCAGCCGAAAGATCCCGATGACGAATTCAACAACTGGTACTGGGAGGGTATGCAGGGCGATGATACCGACAGTATCATTACTTCATCCGTAGCATACGATTTTACAAATGATCTGCACAAGAGGCTGCTTGTCGAGGGAACAAAGGTAAATGACGCTATCACCGACAGCTTTAACGCACTTACTCCTACTGTAATGAAGTTCAGATTTGATGGCGAAACCTTCGGAATAGGAATCTTTATGCTCCTGTTCGTCTGCATACACGCATTCTTTATGGTATTCTTCCGACCTGACGCAAAGAAATACAAGGGAGCAAAGGAAGTGCCTCTTGACGGCTACTATGCTCCTCCTCAGCAGACTGCACCGCAGCCGCAATCTGTCGTAATGAAACAGGCCTCCTGCGAATACTGCGGAGGTGTCTATACCGTAGGCAGCTGCAACGCCTGCCCTCACTGCGGCGCACCTATTCAGCCGCAGGATTACACTGTTCCCGTACATAACGGCACGAGTACAGCAAGCACAACAGACACAACAAGCACAAACACGCATTAACAATCATTGAGGTATAATATGAACGGCTCAAGGATAACCGATTCACCGATAGGCGCTGTACTGCTTATAATCGGCTCGGTCATAGTGGTTATGGCGCTTGTCTGTGTCATCATTCAGCTTTACAAAAATCATATTTCAGACAGAAGTATGTGTCGTGAAATTTACGGTACAGATAAGCCTGCCAAGCATAAAAGTGTGCCGAAAAAATTAAAGGCTCTCGAAGAATGTTTTCGGGAGCTTGATATTCCGCCGGTTTATTCGTTCACGGGTAATTGCTACTGCGAACATTTCACGATAACGGCGAAACGTGAATTTATATTTTATGTATGCTGTCACACGGTTGGCGGCGAAACGCTTGACAAAAAGCTGTTTTTAAATTCAGAAAAAGCAAGGCGGTACATTTTCCGTGAGGTTATGGATATAGTTCTGAACAGTTACGGAGAAGAAGGGTATCAGGTATACGCTTCAAAGCTCACTGCCGAGGAAAAAGCAATGCTCGGTATATAATCCGCAGGATTTAAGCCGCATATAAACGCAAAAATCCCCTCCGCTTTTGCGGAGGGGATAGCAGACTGTCGATAAACCTCTTGATTATATAAAAATGGGGT